>Ga0228536_1000423_pt1 | contig 82946 bp, 72 predicted proteins | sample SJ1Smetagenome_FD_168611 | JGI IMG/M metagenome (GOLD analysis project Ga0228536, IMG submission 168611) | Enriched culture of PCE-dechlorinating microbial communities from Ithaca, New York, USA - SJ1.S | ecosystem: Engineered > Modeled > Simulated communities (microbial... > Unclassified...
TTAGCTGATTTATTGTCATGAAAACCCCGAAAGTCCCTGATAAGAGCCACTTTGAGGCAATAAAAATACCACAAACCGACAGAAGCGATTCTATCAATTTATGGTACTTTTGGTGGTGCGGATGACAGGACTTGAACCTGCACGCTTGCGCACTGGAACCTAAATCCAGCGTGTCTGCCAATTCCACCACATCCGCGGGTGTTTAGTGCGAGCTTCTGTCGGCACATAGGCACCGCTGCAAAAATCACAGGGAGATTATACCATAGTCACGGGCCTTTCAAAGGCTGAGATTTTGCCTGATTTCGAGATATTTTTTGGTCGCGAGTTCGCTGGGATGATCTTTGCGGCAGAAAGCCAGGCTGGCCAGCTGGCGGTTGACGCGTTCGATGACGATCTGGCCGTCAGACAGCTTGGACTCAAGCAGTGCCAGTGCCTCAAGAAAGCGCGGATCTTTTTTCGCCCGGTCGTAGAACGACAAGACGTAGACGTAGATAAACAGATTGTAATTGCCGAAAGGGTACTCGACCTGCTGGAACAAGGTTCCGATACCGTAGTGACAAGGGCCAATCGGGATGCGGATGGTCCAGTGGTTGAGTAAAAATTCGACTGCCTGGTCGAGCCTAGTATCGTGATTGAGATAGGGAGTAAAACGGAAGGCACTCAAGGCGATCAAGGTCGTGCCAGGGTTGGAGAATTCTGTTTCCGGGCCGCGGCCGAAGCTGAATTTGTTGCAGCGCCAGCCGCCGTCGTGATACTGGATGTCCAGCAGGTGCTGGAAGGTCTTCTGCAGCCTGGGGTCTGTGGCATAGCCGAGATGGCAAAGGACATTGGCAGCGATGCTGGTGTGGCAGGGGTAGATCGCTCCGCTTGGCGCCAGTTTGAAGCGGCCATCTTCGCGCCTGACGCTCCAGATCAGAGCAGCGACGTCGCGGAGAATCGGATCTGTCGGCGCGACACCGAGCTCTAACAGCAGTAGCGCACAATCCATGGTTGAAAATGGGGTGCCCTTGATCAGACGTTTGTCAGGTGTCGTCCACAAGTCAGCGCCCAGGTCGTGTCGTTTGGCCAGGATGGTATCGATGTCGGTCTGGTAAACCGATGACACTGACATGGTGCAGCCTCCTGTTTGCCGTTTTCACTTTTTAAAGTCCATGGGCGTGTATAATGAAAATAGAAGCAGGTTGATGGTGCTGGATTCTTTCTGAACGGTGGGTTTGGGTTCATTCCATTTTCTCATATTTAAAGGGAAATGTTTACACGATATTGCCATGTGAATGTCCGAGTGAAATGGAGGCTAATAGCATGAAACGATTCGTTGGGACTGCAAGCGTGCTTTTATGCCTTATGCTGGCTACGTTCCTTCTCATTTCGTGTGTCAGGCAACCAACCAGGCCGAATGGATCACAATCGACAGGTTCAGAAGCGACTGGTTCGACTGATGAGTCAGAAAGTGCCGAGCCAAACAACACGACTGCCACACAGCCGGTTTCAACTAATGAAACGACGCTTGACGATCTCTCCGCTAACGTTTATGGCAATGGCGGTCCGGTCGTGCAGCAGGGGGACTGGATCTATTACACGGTATCAGAGATGCAGGCACTGGATACGGCCTTTGGTCTTTATCGCATGCGACATGACGGTACCGAAAGGACGCTGATTCACGAAGGTTTTCGCATCCACTCCATCCATCTCGTCGATGGCTGGCTGTATTTTATCCAGAGCACCACTGTCGAGGATGGCACGCCAATCTCGGTGAGGGTGCAGAAAATCCGGCCGGATGGCAGTGAGCTGACTCACCTGTTGGCACTGGACGGATTTGATGTGGACCAGATGCAGATTGCCGGTGAGTGGATCTATCTGGGTCGTTTCGATGATACCTGGCAACCGTCGATCCAGCGCGTCCGGACGGACGGGACGGGGCTTGAAGTCATCGCAGAAGGCTATTCATTCGAGGCTGTCGATCAGGACCTGGTCTTCGCACGTTCTGGCCAGAATGAAATCGTCCGGATCGATCTGTCCGGCCGTGAAACCGAGCTTGTTGGTCCAGACACGGTGGCGGGCGGTGATTTCACGGCCAGCGATGGCTGGATCTATTACTGCAATGAATCTGACCAGTGGTCCCTGTACCGGATCCGGACAGATGGAACAGAACGGCAACAGCTGACAGACGAACCCACGTTCAATTTCTTTCTGGATGACGGGAAGATTGTCTACCAGCTGGAACGGACTGAACACGATATGGAAGTGACCGGTGGCGAGCTGGTGCAAATTGCGCTCGATGGCAGCGGACGGCAGATGATTACGGATGTCTCAACTGAAGAAGCCGGTTTTGCCTATCTGGTTGCGGTCCTGGACGGCTGGCTCTATTTGCACGAAATCACCTATGATGAAATGGGTGCCGAATCGTACCGGTCCAGGCTCTACCGGATCGATTCCACAGGCTCCAATCAGCAGGAAATCGTCGCTTATGATTGCATCATGGCCGGATGAAATCTTCGCTCATAGAAAGGATCTCATCATGACAGCCAGGCATAAACGAATCATATTCATCGCGTCAGCCAACATCCTGCTGTTTACCCTCTCGTTTGGTGTCGTCTACCTGATCAAGCTGAATGCTGTGACGGACACGGAACGGGCGGAGGCGTTCCTGCAGATGATGTATACAGTCACGGCTGAAGAGTCATCTGAATTACTTGCCCGGATCACCTCCGGTAGCCTGACGGCGGAGATGGCCGAGCAGCCGCTGCGAAAGAAATACGAGCGCCTGATGACCCCGGCCAGTTTCCAGGAAGCGGTTGAATCGCGTGCGATCTGGAGCAATGAGACTGTCATGGCCATGAACCAGTGTGAAATGACGCCCGAATCGATCCAGCTGAATCCCAGTCCGTTTTCCATGCCAGACAAGCCTGCCTTCGATTATGAAGTCACAGTAAAAGTCCAGCCTCTCGCCAACCAGGAAGCCTATACCTATCAGCCGCAAGGCACCCTATATTTGGAAAAAACCATCTCCGGCTGGAAAATCAGCCGCATCCTGATCGATGAAACCAGCTCGGTTGCCTTAGAGCTGCAGGCCAGACGCTGATTGAACGTGAGGAACACCATGAAAGCAAGTCAAAAAGCCAAACTATAAAATGAAATCGCGCCAAATCATAAAATAAAAACAAGCCAAACCATAAAATGAAATCGCGCCAAATCATAAATTGAGGTATTATAAAGCTATCTCACTGCAGGAGATTTGGCCATGGAGAATTATCTACCGCGAATAGCAGATGAAAGACTGAAGAAATCACTCCGTGCATCGGGAGCGGTTTTGATTGAAGGACCTAAGTGGTGTGGTAAAACCAGAACGGCTATGAATCAGGCCCACAGTGTGCTCATGATGCAAGATCCTGACAAACAGGCTTCCTATTTGCAGACCGCATCGATCAAGCCCTCCCTCTTGCTAGAAGGTGAAACCCCCAGGTTATTAGATGAATGGCAGATCGCGCCCATTTTATGGGATGCGGTTCGTTTTACAGTTGACCAAAGGCAAAAGACTGGACAATTCATTTTGACTGGCTCAGCAGTTCCGGGGGATAACTTGACTTCACATACCGGTACTGGGCGCATCTCTCGTTTACGTATGAGGCCGATGAGTTTGTTTGAATCCCAGGATTCCGCAGGCATCGTCTCTTTGGCAGATCTGTTTGCAGGTTCTGAGGATTTAGCTGGAATCAATCCGATTGCGATCGAAAAACTGGCAGAGCTGATCACCCGAGGGGGCTGGCCTGCTTCTATTGGCGAAGACCAGGCAATCACTGAGCAAAGAGCCAGGGATTATGTGGATGCGGTGATCAACTTGGATGTGTCACGTGTCGACTCGATCGAGAAAAGCCCGGGTAAAGTGCGTCAACTCATGAGGTCGCTTGCCAGGAATTTGTCGACCGAGGCATCCATGTCGACGCTCAAGCAAGATATGGAAGCAGCCGATGAAAGCATCACAATCCCAACGATTTCATCTTATTTGAATGCCTTGGAACGGATTTTCGTGGTTGAAGATCTGGCCGCTTGGAATCCGGCTTTGCGCTCAAAAACACCCTTGCGAACATCCAGCAAACGTCATTTTGCCGATCCATCGATCGCAACTGCTGTGATGGGGATCACGGCCCAGAGGCTCCTGCGCGATTTCAACACCTTCGGCTATCTGTTTGAATCCCTCTGCATCCGGGATCTTCGGGTGTATGCAGATTCGCTGGATGGCAACGTCTTCCATTACCGGGACAAAACTGGACTCGAAGCAGATGCCGTCTTGGTCCTCCGCGATGGCCGCTGGGGTGCGATCGAAATAAAAATGGGGGCAAATGAATTTGATTCAGCTGCTGCCAACCTGAAAAAATTCGTCACGCGAGTGGATACACAAAAAATGCAGGAACCATCTTTCCTGATGATCCTGACGGCTACAGAATTCGCCTACCGCCGGGAAGATGGGATATTTGTCGTTCCGATCGGCTGTCTCAAACCTTAGAATGATATTTTGTTAAACATTCGAAGTATGCAAATAATATGATTCCATCCCTGGAAGGCGGCGAGGAGGCTCAAGCAAAGCCTTCCAGAGGTGGAATCATCACTCGTCCAGCTTCAGCACACTCATAAACGCCTCTTGCGGCACTTCGACTGAGCCGACCTGGCGCATGCGCTTTTTGCCTTCCTTCTGCTTTTCGAGCAGCTTCTTCTTGCGCGTGATGTCGCCGCCGTAGCATTTGGCCAGAACGTCTTTTCTAAAAGCGCGGACGGTCTCGCGGGCGATGATCTTGCCGCCGATACAGGCCTGGATCGGGATCTCGAACTGCTGGCGCGGGATGTTGTCCTTGAGTTTTTCAGCCATGCGGCGGGCGCGGCTGTAGGCTTTTTCGCGGTGGACGATGAAGGACAGGGCGTCGACGATTTCGCTGTTGAGCATGATGTCGAGCTTGACCAGGTCGGAGCGCTGGTATTCCTTGAATTCATAGTCGAGCGAGGCATAGCCGCGGGTGCGGGATTTCAGGGCGTCAAAGAAATCGTAGATGATTTCGTTCAACGGCATTTCGTAATGGAGCATGACGCGATTGGTGTCGAGGTAGTCCATGTTGTGGTACTGGCCGCGGCGGTCCTGGCAGAGCTCCATGATGTTGCCGACGTATTCTTTCGGTGTCAGGATCGTGGCCTTGACCATCGGCTCCTCGATGAAGTCGATGTCGGTCGGGTCGGGCATATTGGTTGGATTGTCGAGCCAGTTCGTTTCGCCATTGTTTTTGGTGACGCGGTAGACGACAGACGGGGCTGTCGAGATCAGGTCGAGCAGAAATTCTCGTTCGAGTCGCTCCTGGACAATCTCGTAATGCAGGAGGCCGAGAAAACCGCAGCGGAAACCAAAGCCCAGGGCGGCCGAGGTCTCGGCCTCAAAGGTCAGGGCGGCGTCATTGAGTTGGAGTTTTTCCAGCGCGTCGCGCAGATCGGGGTATTTGGCGCCATCGGTCGGATAAAGGCCGCAGTAGACCATCGGCTGGACTTTTTTGTAACCGGGCAGAGGTGACTTGGCCGGATTGGCGAGCAGGGTGACCGTGTCGCCGACAGCCGTGTCGCGGACGTTTTTGATGCTGGCGACGATATAGCCGACATCGCCGGCAAGAAGTTCCTGGGCTGGCTGCAATTCACCGGGCCGGAAGTAGCCGATCTCGGTGACGGTGAAGTCTTTGCCGGTGTTCATCATCAGGATGCGGTCGCCGAGCTTGACCGAGCCTTCCTTGATGTTGACATGGACGATGACACCTTTGTAGGTGTCGTACTTGGAGTCGAAGATCAGGGCGCGCAGGGGGGCGTTTTCATCGCCGTCCGGACAGGGCAGGTACTGGACGATCTTTTCGAGCACATCAGGGATATTGATGTTGGCTTTGGCGGAGATCATCGGTGCGTAGCTGGCGTCGAGGCCGATCACTTCCTCAATCTCTTCGCGCACGATGTCCGGCTGGGCCGAGGGCAGGTCGATCTTGTTGATGACCGGCAGGACTTCGAGGTTGGCGTCGATGGCGAGGTAGACATTGGCCAGAGTCTGGGCTTCGATACCTTGGGCCGCGTCAACGACGAGGATGGCGCCGTTGCAGGCGGCCAGAGTCCGGGAGACTTCGTAATTGAAGTCAACATGTCCGGGCGTGTCGATCAGGTTCAAGGTATAGGTTTCGCCATCCTGTGCCCGGTAGGACATGCGCACGGCCTGGGCTTTGATCGTAATGCCGCGTTCGCGCTCGATGTCCATGTTGTCGAGGACCTGGCTCTGCATCTCGCGCGCGGTGAGGACACCGGTGTGCTCGATCATGCGGTCAGCCAGGGTCGATTTGCCATGGTCAATATGGGCGACGATGCAGAAGTTGCGGATTTTTTCCTGTCGGGGGGATGGCATGGAAGGTCTCTCCTTCGAATCGGGTTAGGGTTGATGATCAGTTCAGGGCTGGCCGAAATCCTGCCAGGGGTAGAAGCGCAACAGGACCTCGCCGATCATGTGGTCAGAAGGGATCGGTCCGATGCTGCGGCTGTCGAGGCTGACAGCCCGGTTGTCACCCATGACAAAGTATTCGTCGGGACCGAGCGTGAGCTTGGCGTAGTCCGGGTTTCTGACTTCGGTGAGGGTGTTGTCCGGGAGGTAGGTCTCCTCCAGCAGTTCACCATTGCGGTAGACCTCGCCGTCCAGCAGCTCGATCGTGTCGCCGGGCAGGCCGATGACGCGCTTGATGATGTTGGGTCCGTCTTCATGTTGCGGCAGGTCGCGGGTCCGGATGGTGACGATGTCGCCATAGGTAATGCCGTGCCAGAGCTTTGAAACTTTTTCGACGAGAACCTGGTCATTGGGGTGCAGCGTCGGATCCATCGAGTCACCAATCACAGCGTTGCGCTGGATGACGAAAACGACCAATAGCAGCCCGATCAGGATTGCCGACAGGATGTAGCGCAGCCAGTCGAGGATCTCGAGCAGGACATCGTGCTGGCGCGGCCGGGTTTGCATAGCCTCCGCCTCAGCTTGCTTTTCGGCCGCTGCCTGCGCCTGAACTTGCCTGGGCAGAACCGAAGAACGGTGCCAGGCCAGGGGCTGCTGGACATTCAGATCCTGCTCTGCCACTGGTAACTGTCGCTCTTTTTCAGTTGTCGTTTCTGTATTACGCTTCATCTGCCGGCTGGACCTTGATCGCAAGGCCCAGTTCGTCGAGCTGCTTCTGGTCGACTGTGCCGGGGGCATCGGTCATCGGGCAGGAGGAGTTGGCAATTTTCGGGAAGGCAATGACATCGCGGATGCTGTCGCTGTCGGTCAGGAGCATGACGAGGCGATCGAGGCCGAAAGCCAGGCCGCCATGGGGCGGGACACCATATTGGAAGGCTTCGAGCAGGTAGCCAAAGCGGTTCCAGGCCTGCTCTTCGGTAAAGCCGAGGAGGGAGAACATCTTTTTCTGCAGTTCCTGGTCGTGGATACGGATGCTGCCACCACCAATCTCGGTGCCGTTCAGGACGATGTCGTAGGCCTTGGCGCGCACGGCACCCGGATCGGTCGCGAGCAGCATCAGGTCTTCGTCCATCGGGCTGGTGAAAGGATGGTGCTTGGCAACATAGCGCTGTTCTTCCTCGTCGAATTCGAGCAGCGGGAACTCGGTGACCCAGAGCAGCTTGAAGTCGTCGGGCCGGACCAGGTTGGTGCGGCGGGCGATTTCACAGCGCAGGTTGCCGAGGGCATCCTGGACGACCGGGAGCTTGTCGGCGACGATCAGGAGCAGATCACCGGCACTGGCCTGGGCGCGCTCGGCCATGGCGGCGACGAGCTCGGGGGTGACAAACTTCGTGATCGAGCCACGCGGTGTGTCTTCGACGGTCAGCCAGGCCAGGCCTTTGGCGCGGTAGGTCTTGACGTATTCACCGAGCGAGTCGATCTCTTTTCTCGAGAAGGCAGAACCGCCGGGAACGGCGATCAGCTGGACACTGCCACCGCTGGCGACGGTGTCGGCGAAGGCCTTGAACGGGCTGTCGGCGACCAGGTCGGAGATGTCTTTGAGCTCGAGGCCGAAGCGGATGTCCGGCTTGTCCGATCCGTAGCGGCGCATGGCTTCTTCGTACGTCATGCGTGGCAGGGGCAGCTGGACCTCGAAGTCCATGACCTCGGCGAAGAGGCGCTTGAGGAAGCCTTCGTTGACGGCAATGACGTCATCGACATCGACAAACGCCATCTCGAGGTCGATCTGGGTGAACTCCGGCTGGCGGTCGGCGCGCAGGTCTTCGTCACGGAAGCAGCGGGCGATCTGCATGTAGCGGTCGTAGCCGGCCAGCATCAGAAGCTGCTTGTAGAGCTGGGGCGACTGGGGCAGGGCGAAGAAGCGGCCCTGGAAGACGCGGCTGGGCACCAGGTAGTCGCGGGCACCCTCGGGGGTGCTCTTGATCAGGATCGGGGTCTCGATCTCGTAAAAGCCCTCGGTGTCGTAATAGTCGCGAGTCAGCTTGGTGATGCGGTGGCGCAGCATCAGCTTGTCCTGCATGTCGGGGCGGCGCAGGTCGAGGTAGCGGTATTTCAGGCGCAGGGCCTCATTGGCGTTGACGTTTTCTTCGATGTAGAACGGTGGGGTCTGCGACTCGGAGAGGATGCGCAGCTCGGTGACCTGGACTTCGACGTCGCCGGTCTTCATCGCCGGATTGGCGGCGGCGCGTTTCTGCAAGCGGCCGCGCACGGCGAGGACATATTCGCTGCGGACCCTGGTCGCTTTTTCACGGACATCGGCCGGGCTGTTCTCGTCGATCAAGAGCTGGATCTCGCCGCTGCGGTCTCGCAGGGTGATGAAGACGAGGCCGCCGAGGTCGCGTTGCTTGTGGCACCAGCCCATCAGGGTGATATCCTGGCCGAGCATTTCGGAGGTGATTTCCGCGCAGCGGGTGGTGCGTTTGAGGCCTTGCATGATTTCTGCCATAGTGGGTGTGCTCCTCATGAATGTGCTAAGTGTTTTAGTGCAGGTGCTTGAGCGTGTCGACCAGGTTCTCGAGTTCGACTGGGTGCTCGTGGCCATCGGCCATCGCCTTGAGCTTGCCGGTGCCACTGGCGATCTCGTCGTCGCCGAGGACGAGGGTGAAAAGGGCGCCGGTCTTGCTGGCGTATTTCATCTGGGCCTTGAGGCTGCGGTTCATCAGGTCGACCTCGGCCTGGAAACCGTTCTGGCGCAACTGGTAAGCCAGTTGGCGCGCCCTGGCGGCGGCAGCTTCGCCGATGCCGGCAATGTAGACGAGGGGGACTGGCGCTGCGTCAGTCGCGATGCCCTGGGCGGCCAGTTCCATCAGGAGGCGCTCGACGCCGAGAGCGAAACCGATACCGGGTGTGTGCGGACCGCCGATCGACTCGACCAGGCCGTCGTAACGGCCACCACCGCAGATCGTGCCCTGGGTGCCGACATGTTCGGAGACGAATTCGAACACGGTGCGGGTGTAGTAATCGAGGCCACGGACGATGCCCTTATCGATCGTATAGGTGATGCCAAGCTCGTCGAGCTGGTGGCAGAGACCGTCGAAATGGGTCTGGCAGTCCGGGCAGAGGTGGTCAAGCAGGGCTGGTGCGGTTTTCGTCACCGGCTGGCACTGTTTTTCCTTGCAATCGATGATGCGCAGCGGATTTTTCTCGAAGCGGTCGTTGCAGGTCGGGCACATCGTCGCCAGGTGGGGCCGGATGTGGTCCTTCAAGATCGCGTTGTAGGCTGTGCGGCAGACCGGGCAGCCGATGCTGTTAATCCGCAGCGAGGTCTGGCTGAGGCCGATCTCCTTGAAAAAGAGGGTCAGGAGGCTGATCAGCTCAGCATCGACGACGGGCCCCTCGGATCCGAAGACTTCACAGCCGAACTGGTGGAATTCGCGGTAGCGGCCCTTCTGGACGTTTTCGTAACGGAAGGCGGTGATGTTGTACCAGAGGCGGACAGGAGACGGCCAGGAAGCCATGCCATTTTCCAGGTAGCTGCGCACGACACCGGCGGTGCCCTCGGGGCGCAAAGTCATGCTGCGGTTGCCTTTGTCGTCGAAGGTGTACATCTCCTTCTGGACCACGTCGGTTGTGTCACCGACACCGCGCTGGAATAATTCAGTCGCTTCAAAGGTCGGGATGCGGATCTCCTGGTAGCCGTAGCGGGTGCAGACGGCGGAAAACAGACGCTCAGCCTGCTGCCAGGCGGCTATGTCGGCGGGCAGGATGTCGCGGGTGCCTTTGGGTGCGGAAATTTTCATACGTTTAGAACGCCTCCTGTCAGAGTCGATCTATTATACATTAAAAAGGCTCGAACTGATAGCCCAGCATGGCCAAAACAGCGGGGCCGGCGGTCTCGGTCCGGAGGATGCGCCGCCCCAGGGTGACCGGTTCCAAGCCTTTGGCCAGGGCATGATCGACCTCGGCCATCGAGAAGCCGCCTTCGGGTCCGATCAGGATCGCGACACGCGGGCGCTGGCCCTGCTTTTGCAGCGCCAGAAGGCGCGGTTCTTCTGCTGTCAGCAGGCGGCGGATCGACTGGTCGCGTTCGCTTTCCCAGGGGATCAAGGCCAGATCGGCCTCGGCAGCCAGCTGGATGGCTTCACGGAAGGACACGGGCGCATTAACCAGGGGCAACAGGCCGCGGCCACATTGTTTGGCAGCCTCGCGGGCGATCTTGTTCCAGCGCTCGGTCTTGCGGACGGCGTCTTTGGCCTCGATCTTGGCCACTGATCGCTCGCAGGCGACCGGGACGATCCGGCTGACGCCGAGCTCGACCGCTTTCTGGATGATTGTGTCCATTTTGTCGGACTTGGGCAGGCCCTGGAAGAGCCAGATCTCCAGTGGCGATTCGGTCTGGTTTTCCTGGCGCTCGCCGAGGGAAAGCTCGACCACATCACTGGTGAGGGCCAGGATTTTCGCCAAGATATCGGTGCGGCGGCCATCGCAGAGGGTCAGCTCATCGCCGGGTGCCATGCGCAGCACGGTGCGGATGTGACGGGCATCGTCTCCGCTGATCCCCCACAGGGTGGCATCGGCGGGGATCTCTTCTTCAACAAAAAAACGGGGCATGGTTTTCACCTCTGTTCAGGGGAATTCGACGAGGACACAGCCGCGCACGATCTCCAGCCCCAGTTCATCGGTCAGCTGGGCGAAATCATCGCGCCAGGTACCGGGTTGGAACCAGATTCTGGTGATGCCGAGGCTGGCGGCCTCGCGGATGATCTTTTCACCGGCTGCCGGGGCAACGACCATGTCGATGGCCTCTGGTTTGACCGGCAGTGCAGTGAGATTGGGGTAGCAGGGATCGCCATCCACCGTATCGTGCTTGGGATTGACCGCATAGACGATGTAGCCTTTGCGTTTCAAATGCTTGTACAGGATCGAGCCGAAACTTTGTGGATCATCGTTGGCCCCGATGACCGCCCAAGTCCGGGAGTTTTTGAATGATTCGATCAACATGGGATCACACTCCTAGGGATATCATCGCCCATGGGACTTAAATGATCAAGTCGACACAAAACGCAGTTTAACAAGCAGTGATCCAGTTGTACAATCAAGGTAATACTTTTCTTTCATACCGCAACAGGCATTCTCAGCCAAGATGCTTCCACCTAGAAAGGACGAACCTGTATGTCAGAAACCAATGGATCAAAAGGGCCTGCCGAATCCAATACTGCTCCAAACAGGCCGCGGCCCCAGTCTTTTACCGAAGCCAACCTGGATTCGAAAATCCTCTGGAAGGATCGCAAGCGGATCCTCGGCATGCCGATTTCGTTTACACGCTACATCGTCGATGAGGACCACCTGACGCTTAAAATCGGCCTTCTCAACACGCGGATCGACGATGTCCTTCTGTACCGGATTCTCGACATCAAGATGACGCAGTCTTTTGGGCAGAAAATTTTTGGTGTCGGCTCCATCACCGTTTTTACGGCTGACAAATCACAGGACCAGATTTTGCTCCGGAATATCAAAAACCCGGAAAAGGTTCGTCGTTATCTGGGGCAGCTGGTTGAGCAAGAGCGGGAAAGCCGCCGGCTGGTCGGACGTGAGTTGTTCGGTGTCGCCGGCGAAGACGGCGATATCGATGGGACGTTGAACTGATCGCCGGTCAGACTGCAAGACGGTTAAGTCCTGGCGGCGGGAAAAGATTCATCCCGCCGTCAGGTTTTTGACCCAGGTCCCGCGGCGGAAGACCAGCCAGGCGGGTAGCAAATGGAGCTGGAACAAGAACTGGACGATCAGGAAAACGACGACCAGGTTCTGGACCAGGAACGGCGGCCGCCAAAGGGCCATGACGATCGCGGCTGGAATCGGCATCAGCCACATGTAGACGGCATCGATCATGAGTGCCGCGCGCATGGCCCCTCCAGACCGCAGGGTGAAAAAGATCACGGCATGCATGATCCAGGGCGTGATGAAGAAGGCCTGGATCATGATCAGTTGGGTGGCCAGGTGCCGCATGGCGTCCGGCACGGCGAACAGGCGCGGGACAAAGGGCGACAATACCAGTGCTACGATGGTCACACCGATCGCGACAAGACCAAGGAAGACCAGGAGCAGGCGGGCATTGAGCCTGGCCTGGTCGAATTGGCCTGCGCCGAGCCGTGTCCCGACCAGAATTGACACGCCTGTGCCCATGCCACCAAAAACCACCAGCAGCAGCTGGGTGGCCTGTTCGGAAATCACCAGCGCCGGGATGGCGCTTTCATTGATCTGTGAATAGGACCAGAACATCACACTGAGACCGGATGCATAGAGGAATTCATTGGCCGTCAGGGGCACGACTTTGCGCAGGGCCATCCAGGCGACCCGTGCCTTGAGCTGGCCGAGGAGCCGGAACTGCCACGAGAACAGGGTCTTCCCTGCCCCGATCCAGACCAGATAGGCACTGGCTTCCAGCAGGCGGGCGATCAGGGTCGCCAGGGCTGCGCCACGTGCACCCATGGCTGGTGCACCCAAGTTGCCAAAAATCAGCACCCAGTTGAGAAAGACATTGACCAGCATGGCCATGCTGCCGGTGATGAGCGGCATATGGTTGTGGCCGATCGCGCGCAGGGAGAACAGGCAGACCATGGTAAAGGCAGCCGGTAGGTAACTGAAGCGGATCAGGTCTGTGTAGGACAATCCATGGCCGATGGTCACCGGATCTTTGATGAAAAATGTCAGGATTTCGCGCGGGAAAAAGGTCAGCAGGCCGGTGAATACGGCGCCAATGAAAAGCCCGGCCAGGATCTGGAGCAGGAAGATGCGGTCGCATTCTTCGCGATCGTCTGCTCCGTAAAACTGGGCGATCAAGGCCGCACCCGTCCCTGTCAGGCCCCAGAACAAGCCGTTGAAAATCAGGAAGACGCGGTTGGCCACGGAAACACCCGCCAAAGTTGGCGCATCAACCATGCCCACCATCAGATTGTCGATGAAATTGAACAGCGAATTGGCCATCTGTTGCAGCATGACCGGCAGCATCACCAGCACAGCCTCCCGATAGAAAGGCCGTGGTCCAAAGAAACGATGTTGTTCAGGGTGCGTAATCCGGCGCATGATACCAACTCCCAAGCTGTCCTGACCGCAAAAGCAAACGGTAAAAAACCAGAAAACTGCGATCCAGACAATTATCCGCTATACTGGGAGCGAATTCAATTTAGCAAGGTGAAGCGATGAAAGACACAAAAGGGGACCGGGTCCCAAAATGGGCAGAAAGCTCGACTTCCTACGGCGAGTGGGCTGTGCGGCATGGCGGCGAATTTTCGGTTTTGTTGCTGAGTTGGTTCGATCGTAGCGCACGCAACTTGCCATGGCGGTTGGTGCGCGATCCGTACCGGGTGCTGTTATCGGAGCTGATGCTACAGCAGACGCAGGTGGCGACGGTGATCCCGTTTTATGAGCGGTTCCTTGCGCAGTGGCCGACGTTGCAGGACTTGGCTAGGGCAGATGACCAGGCTGTGCTCAAGGCCTGGGAGGGGCTGGGGTATTACAGCCGGGCGCGCAACCTGCTGGCCGCAGTACGTGCAGTTGTCGCGCAGCACGGCGGAGAAATTCCGTCGGGCGAAAGGGAGCTGCTGCAGCTCAAGGGGATCGGCGAGTACACCGCCGGCGCCATCCGCTCGATTGCCTACAGTCTGCCAGCGGCTGCGGTCGACGGCAATGTCGTGCGTGTTTTTTCGCGCCTGACCGAGACCGCCTGGCAGCCTGCAGATCCGGCACATCGCCGCCAGGTCAGAGCCCTGGTCGAGCAGCTCCTTCCAGCCAACCGGCCAGGTGATTTCAATGAAGCCCTGATGGATCTGGGCGCTACGATCTGCCTGCCACAAAATCCGGCCTGCACCAGCTGTCCGGTACAGACAATCTGCCAAGCCTTGGCAACAAAATCCGTCGCCCAGTTCCCTGAAAAAAAGCCCAGCCGCGAAAAACCGGTCGAACAACGCACCTGCCTGATCCTCACCCAGGGCGGCAAGGTGCATGTCAACCGTCGACCGGACAAGGGTTTGCTGGCAGGCCTCTATGAATTCGACTGGGTGGAGGATCTAGCTGCCAGACTGCCTGATGATTTTCTCGCCACCCTGATGGAGAGAAAGGAAAAACTGGGACAGAAGCGCCATGTATTCACCCATAAAATCTGGCTGGTTGACGGCAATCGGATCGAATTACCCATACCTGATCCGACAGCCAATATCGGCAGCAGCGACCCTTTCAAAACAGTCGAAAACAGCCGCTGGGTCAGTACAGACGAGCTAAAAACGCTGCCATTCCCCAAAGTACTCACTCAGTGGCGCGACGATTTGGTTGTCGCCCTGACCCAGGTCTGATACTATAAAATTAACTTTGACTTAACCATTCACCCTGCTTACGGCACCTGTCAGCCGGAGCAATCTGGAGCCCATCTAAATGCCTGCTACCATGAAGGACGTTGCTCGTCTGGCTAACGTCTCGACCTCCACTGTTTCCCGGGTCTTGGCCGGACACCCTGCGATCAGTGCCGAGACGGCCCGGCGCGTCCGCGACGCCATGGCTGCCCTGAATTACCAGCCCAACCAGATTGCCCGCAGTCTTTCCAATCAGACGACGCGTACGATCGCTCTTTTGATGCCTGATCCGTCCGCATCCCCGCTGATGAATGCGTTTTTCGTCAGCGCCATCCGTGGCGTCATGACCTATGCGCGCAAAAACGGCTATTACCTGCTCCTGACCTATCCGGAAAACAACGACACCGAGACGCTGGTCCGTGACCTCGTCGGTAGCCGCCGGACAGACGGCGTCATCCTGACGACGGTCATCAAAGATGACCCCGCCCTCGCATTCCTGGTCGCCCAGAATCATCCCCATGTGGTCATCGGCCATCCCTATGACGACCAGAATTCCCTCTGGGTCGACAATGACAACCAGGCCATTGTATACGAAGTCACCAGCCGCCTGATCGAGCAAGGCTGCCGCAACATCGCCTTTTTGTCCGGCGCTGACGAATTCCGCGTCACACTGGACCGGCAGCAAGGTTATCTCAACGCCTTGCGTGACCACAACATCCCGGTCAATCCCGACCTGATCCATCGCTCCAGGTTCATCGAAACTTTGGCGGCCGAAGCCACCCGTGAAATTCTCAAGACCTGCCTGCCCGATGCCGTCATCGCCACCGATGACACACTCGCCGTCGGCGTGGAGAAAGCCCTGCGCGAAGTCCATTTTGAACATAATGTGGCCGTCGTCGGATTCAACAACACCCTCGTCGCCCAGTTCGTCCGGCCCGCACTCTCCTCGGTCGAAATCAACGCTGAACAGCTCGGCTATTACGCTGCCAAGCTCCTGATCAGCCATCTCGAAGGCATCGACCTGCACATCCGGCACTACCTGATCGACGCCCATTTCATCGAACGCGAATCCAGCCGTCCCAAGGCCAGGCGAAAAAAGTGACCGGTTTATCATCCAATGGCCCAGTTATCAGGAATAAGTCGCAAAATGAATTTGAATTTTATCCAATGGACTTTTGACAGCCACAGTGCTACAATATTACTGAAACACTTGCGCTTTTTGACAATTGATCGACTGAGTCGCATCAGATCGATATGAGGGCAACGAATATCTGACCCTATTGTGGACGCTTGGTCAGGTACGAGCCAATAGCGTAACCGGCATATTTTGCCGGTTTTTTGTTTTTCATGGATAAAGGGGGTGGGGAATTTTCGCTTGTCATCAAAGGAGTCAAGTCAGTTTCGTGTGTGTAAAAAGCGAAGCATAGCCAGTCGTTTTTGGGGTCGATCCCGGACGGATCGCCCAGTTGCAGATAAAAAAGGAAATCCGGCGTGCCTGGACAGCTGTAACCGGATTCCCGTTGTGCAAGAGGCCCGCGTGGGCTCGCTTGTTGTTGTCAGTATAAGGAATTTGAATCATAAAGTAAATTGATCGGGCCTTCGAAAGAGCATATGGATTTGCCCTTTCCCAGACACAGATTTCCACACGAAATACATGGAGGTCGATCTATATGATTTATTCAAAATTTTCGCACAACCGGCGATGGCTTAGCTTGTTGATGTCCATCGTCATGGTCATTACAGTCATCGGTGTTTTACCTGCCACTGTATCTGCAGAAGCGGCCAGTACCCTCTATGGCTACCGTGTCAATTATGGCGGCAGCGGCACCATCGACATGCGTTGGAAAAATTCAGAACTGGGCAATTCCTGGGCCGAAGGTGAATGGGTCCCGTATCAACTCGTGATCACAGACATCCAGGAAGGCGGCCTGACTCTGGATGACATGCCGGATATAGTCGTTGAGTATGATTTCTACGATTCTGGCAAAGACGCAGTCCTCGTGGACTTGGTCCGCGGTTTCCAGGTCAAATGGACCGAAGATACGGATATCACTGTAACGGATTTTCAATTGCAGGATTTTGTCAGCAATACCGATCCTGGGGACCAGGGCTGGCCCAGTGTCCGTCATGTCGCGACAGACGACAAAATCACGGACACAGAGTTTGAAGAAATGGAGTTTTTCCAGAACAACACCTTTGCAGCCGATGATTATCTCTGGGATGATGATTTTGAGCCACTGCTCATACCTGAAACTCAGATCAACAAAGGCTTGCCAACCCCATCTGGCACGACCTTTACGTTTGACGATCTGGCTCCGACCGATCCGTTTGCCTATTTCTGGATCACCAAGAGCCAGCTGGAAGGCGCAGGCGTCCCGAAGACAGCGGATACGATCGTTTTGTATTTTGAACTGCATCTGGCGCGGACATCGCTTTGGAGCAGCGGCTTGTACCGTGGTTATGGCGATCCTGGCGTTCCGGCTTATGACTGGGGCGGCTGGATTTATGGCACAGATGTTTTCTCTGAACATACCGCTTTTGGTTCGGGCTATTATCCGGGTGCCTCCGGCCAGGCCAGACTCGTCTGGACCGGTGCAAGAACGGTTTCCATCCCGAACCCTGAGCAACCTATGGCCAGTGTCGAAGGCTACAAATGGCAGGATGATAATCAAAATCATGTCAAGGATGAAAGCGAAGATTTCATTGACGGCTGGCCAGTCTATATCTCGGCCGAAATCGATGGGATGGCCTTTGTCCTTGGCACTTTGACTGGTACGACAGGGCCCGCGGATAACAAGGGCATTCGTGTACCAACACCTGGATATTATGCCTTCCCGAACCTGACCTATGGCTGGCGCTACATCACCGAAGCCGAACAATTGCCCGGTGATACTGGCTGGCTGCAATCAACGCCCTATAGTGGCACGGCAGAGTCGTTTGATGTGACCGCAACCTACACCTCTGGAGTCTTGGGCACGTTCCCTGGCGCACCAGGCGGAGATGGTTACGAAGACTATTTCAACAGCGGTGACATGGACTACCGGCGGATGCTCAATGGCGATCCGATCACGGGAGATATCGCACTGGCAAAAACCGGCTACAAGCTGAACCTGGAGGCACCTTATCCAGGGAACGATGATGAAACCCAGTACCAAAAACTCGATATCAATTTTGGCAACCTGAAATTTGCCACCAAGACCGGCATGAAATTTGAAGATTTGGACGGCGATGGGGCAAAAGACGAAAACGAAACAGGGATCCCTGGCTGGACAATCAAACGGTACCTTGTTGGCGAAGGGGACGTCTTGACGCTGGATGCTACCACCACCACAGATGAAAATGGTGTCTACGTCTTTGACAACATGATGCCTGGCACCCGTTATTTTATCGCTGAAGATATTTCCCAGGAGAATTGGGAGCAATCCTATCCGCACAACGGTGTGACGGGAGCTCGCTATCTTGCGGATTACGGCTGGGGCTGGGATGTCACTCTGACCAGCGGCCAGGTCGACAGCGGCAATGATTTCGGCAACTGGGAATATGCAACCAAGACCGGCAAGAAATTTGAAGACATGGATGCCGATGGTGTCAAAGAGGAAGGGGATAGCGGCATTGCCGGCTGGACGATCAACCGCTATACCTTTGACGCAGAAGGCGAACTGGTTCTTGATGACACAACAACCACCGACAGCAGCGGCAATTACTCGTTTGACGACATGGTTCCTGGTGTGCGCTATTTCATTGCGGAAGATATTTCCGATCCTGACTGGACTCAATCTTATCCGCATGAAAGCGTGACAGGAGCCCTGTACATCGAGGACTATGGCTGGGGCTGGGATGTCACCTTGAACAGCGCCCAAACACATGGCGACAATGATTTCGGCAACTGGCAGTATGCCACCAAGTCGGGTATCAAGTTTGAAGACATGGATGCCGATGGTGTGGCGGACACCGATGAACTGGAGAACCACGGCCTGTCTGGCTGGACGATCTATGCGGACTTGAACGGCGACGGCGACCTTGATGAAGGTGAACCGTCTGATATCACCGACTCAGAGGGCGCCTACAGTCTGACCATCAGACCGCGTTCGACACCGATCCTGATCCGGGAAGTCGACCAGGTCGGCTGGACTGGTTCCTTCCCAGCTGTTGAACCCAATAACTATTATTCTGTGACGTTCAGTTCTGGTACGACCGATACCAACAACCACTTTGGCAACTGGCGCTATGCCACCAAGTCCGGTATCAAATTTGAAGATATCGATGCCGATGGTGTGGCGGATTCCACCGAATTGGCTGAGCACGGACTGATAGGCTGGACCATTTTCGCTGACCTTGATGGTGACGGCAACCTCGATGAGGGTGAACCGTACGACATCACTGACGAAGATGGCGCCTACAGCCTGACCATCAAGCCACGTCCGACAGCAATCCTGATTCGTGAAGTGGACCAGGCGGGCTGGACCGGATCTTTCCCGGCTACAGAACCGGATAACTATTATTCGATCACCTTCACTTCCGGAATGGTTGATAACAACAACCATTTCGGCAACTTCCAGCCGGCAACGAAAACGGGTATCAAATTTGAAGACCTCGATGCCGATGGCATTCTGGATGCGGGTGAACCCGCGCTTGAAGGCTGGACCATCGAGCGATACAAAGTCATTCTGGTGCCTGGTGGAGTCAATCAATTGACCGCTGACGGCTCAACTCTGACCGATGAAGATGGTATCTACCTCTTTGACGACATGGTCCCGGGTGTTCGCTACTTCATTGCTGAAGAACAGCGCGAAGGCTGGAACCAGTCCTATCCGAACGGTACCACTGGAGGAACAGCTGTCGAATATGAAGGCAAAGGCTGGGGCTATGAAATCATCTTAACCTCTGGCCAAGTCGATCAAGACAACAACTTCGGCAACTGGCGCTATGCCACCAAGTCCGGTATCAAGTTCGAAGACATGGATGCCGATGGTGTGGCCGATGCCTCTGAACTGACTGATCACGGCCTCGAAGGCTGGACCATCTATGCCGACCTCAACGGCGACGGCGACCTCGACGAGGGTGAACCGTCTGACGTCACCGACGAAGATGGTGCCTACAGCCTCTCGATCAAACCGCGCTCAACCCCGATCCTGATCCGCGAAGTCATGCGCACTGGTTGGCACGGTTCTTTCCCGGCGGCTGAGCCCAACAACTACTACTCCGTCACCTTCACCTCCGGTATGGTTGACGACGATAACCACTTTGGCAACTGGTATCCCGCCAGCAAGGCTGGAATGAAGTTTGAAGACATGGATGCGGACGGCATCAAAGATGCTGGCGAACCGGGTCTTTCTGGCTGGACCATCTATGTTGACGTGGACGGCAGCGGTACTTTCAACGGTGGCGACTTGTTTGATGACACAGATACAGACGGTAACTACCTGATCACCGGCATCACGCCTGGTATCGAGTACACTATCCGCGAGGTCCTCAAGCCTGACTGGACCAACTCCTTCCCGACTGATGGTTTATACACGGAGACGTTTGAAAGCAGTGAAGAAGCGACTGGCAATGACTTTGGCAACTGGCAATATGCCACCAAGTCCGGCATCAAGTTCGAAGACATGGATGCCGATGGTGTGGCCGATGCCTCTGAACTGGCAGACCACGGCCTCGAAGGCTGGACCATCTATGCCGACCTCAACGGCGACGGCGACCTCGACGAGGGTGAACCGTCTGACGTCACCGACGAAGATGGTGCCTACAGCCTCTCGATCAAACCGCGCCCAGCTGCGATTATCATCCGTGAAATCATGCAGAACGAATGGTTCGCATCCTTCCCCGATACCGAGCCTGACAATTTCTATTCGGTCGTTTTCACTTCCGGCATGGTTGATGAAGGCAATGACTTCGGCAACTACCAGATGGCATCCAAATCTGGTATGAAATTCAATGATCTGGATCGCGACGGTGAGTATGATGCGGGTGAACCTGGACTATCCGGCTGGATCATCAAGCTATGGACAGGTACACCGGAGAATCTGGAACTGGTTGCCTCCACGACAACCGATGCCGATGGCAATTACATCTTTAGCAAGATGATCATGCCCGGTGTCACATATTATGTCTCCGAAGTGATTCCTGATCCAATCTGGATCCAGACCTACCCGAAGGCGACGACTGTTGGCGCTACCTTTATCACAGGCCATGGTTATGTCTGGCAGATCAATCTGACATCCGGTCAAATTGATTCCGGTAATAACTTTGGCAATGTCTACTACCACGATGAGACCGCCTGGGCCTATGACCCTGCCGTTGGCAAAGCCATTCCGTTCACCTTGATTCCTAATTCAAAACTGACCAACTGGGGTTGGACCAATGGTCCATACACCTTGGGCATGATTGAAGCTGCAGGTGAAGATGGCTATGAGCTCGATCTCTATGCCGGAGCTGGCAACAATATCCTGGCAAACGGCGAACTGGTGGGACATGTCACACTGAGTGTCGAAGGCGGCAAGTTGCGGGTCCATTACACGATGATTGGCAGCAATGCCCTCGATGAAATCCACCTCTGGGTTGGCAGTACAATGTTACCGAAATTGAAAGGCAATAAATACACCAATGCCCCTGGACAGTTCCCTTATGACATGGCTGACTTCACATCAGATGGCACGGGTGGATACTACATTGACTTGACGGTCAGCGGAAACTTCTTTGTTGCCGCTCATGCCGTCGTCCGGATGTATGAAATCGTCGATTGATCTCATCGGATCATGACACAATCTGTTTTGCTCCGCATAGCGCAAGGAAGGCCGTTCACGCGAACGGCCTTCTTCAAGTTTGATGCATTCGAATCTGAATCAGGATCTGGATCCGCTCACGCCTTCTCCAGCGCGTCCTTGAGCAACTCGTTCAACAGCTGCGGATCGGCTTTGCCCTGCATGGCGCGCATGACCTGGCCGACGAGGAAGCCCATGGCTTTGGTCTTGCCGGCCTTGTAGTCGACGATCGACTGCGGATTGGCGGCGATGATCTCGGCGATTTTGTCCTTGAGGGCATCGGGATTGGAGACCATGCGCAGGCCGTTTTGCTCGATGTAGGCGTCAGGATCGACTTTGCTTTCGAGGATCTGGGTGAAGATCTTTTTGGCGGTGCTGCGGTTGATGACGCCTTCGGCGACGCGGGCGATCAGGGTGGCCAGGCTCTGGGCGGGCATGTGGAGGTCCTGGGGCTCGCATTCCTGTTCCTTGGCGGCCTGCATGAATTCACCGAGCATCCAGCTGGCGGCATCTTTGGGGCGGCCGGAGAGGGTGGCGGTCTGCTCGAACAGGTTGGCGATCGCCGGGTGGGTGGTCAGGACGCCGGCTTCGTATTCGGAGAGCTGCCAGTCGGTGATGTAACGGGTGCGGCGGCTTTCCGGCAGCTCGGCGAGGCCGGAGCGGACGCGTTCGATCCACTCCGGGGTGATGTTGACGGCGACCAGGTCCGGATCGGGGAAATAGCGATAGTCCATGGCGTCCTCTTTCGAGCGCATGGCAAAGCTGGAGTCTTTGTTCTCGTCCCAGCGGCGGGTCTCCTGCTTGATCGTCTTTCCATCCTCGATCAGGTCGATCTGGCGCTTGGCCTCAGCGACGATGGCGCGACCGATCGCTTTGAACGAGTTCATGTTTTTCATTTCGGTGCGGGTGCCAAAAGTCGGGCTGCCGACCGGCCGAACGGAGACGTTGACGTCGGCGCGCAGGGAACCTTGCTCCATGCGACAGTCGGAGACACCAAGGAACTGGAGGATGCTGCGCAGCTTTTCGAGATAGGCCAGGGCCTCTTCAGCCGAGCGCAGATCAGGCTCGCTGACGATTTCCAGGAGCGGCACGCCGCAGCGGTTGTAGTCGACCAGGGTGCAGTCTTCCCAGGGATCGTGGATCAGCTTGCCGGCGTCCTCTTCCATGTGGATCTCGTGGATGCCGATGCGTTTGGGACCTTCGGCGGTCTCGATCTCGAGGAAGCCATTGCGACCGATCGGCTTGTGCAGCTGGGAGATCTGGTAGGCCTTGGGCAGGTCGGGGTAGAAATAATTCTTGCGGTCAAAGCGGGTCAGGGGCGTGATCGCGCAGTGGGTGGCGAGGCAGGTGCGGATCGCGTAGTCGACGACCTGTTCGTTGAGCACAGGCAGGGCTCCAGGCAGACCAGTGCAAACGGGGCAGCAGTGGGTGTTGGGTTCGCCGCCAAAGGTCGTTTCGCAGGAGCAAAAGATTTTGCTGGCCGTGGAGAGTTCGACATGGACTTCCAGGCCGATGACGGTTTCGTAAGACATGATGATCTCCTCCTTACAGCGCCGGGCTCTGGCGGTGATAGCCGGTGGCTTCCTGGTAGGCGACGCCGGTGCGGACGAGGGTGGCCTCGTCGAAGGCGCGGCCGATCAGCTGGACACCGATGGGCAGGCCAGCCTGGTCAAAGCCGCAGGGCAGCGAGAGGCCGGGCAGGCCGGTGAGATTGGCCGCGACGGTGTAGATGTCGGCGAGGTAGCCCTGGAGCGGGTCGCTGAGGGTGGTGCCGATTTTCGGTGCGGTGGTCGGGGCAACCGGGCCGAGCAGCAGGTCAAAGCGGTTGAGAGCCTCGCGATAGCCCTGCTGGAGCAGCTTTCGGACCTTGAGCGCCTTGAGGTAGTAGGCGTCGTAGTAGCCAGATGAGAGGGCGAAGGTGCCGAGCATGATGCGACGGCGAACCTCGGGGCCGAAACCTTCGGTACGGGCCTGGGCATAGAAATCGGCGAGGTCTTCGTAGGCTGCGCCTTCGGGGCGGAACCCGTACTGGATACCGTCGTAGCGGGCCAGGTTTGCGGAAGCTTCGGCTGTAGCGATCAGGTAATACGTAGCAATGCCTTCTTCGACCAGCGGCAGGTGGCACGGCTCGACGGTCGCACCGAGTGCGGCCAGCTGGGCAGCGGCAGCTTCGACCGCTGCGCGGACCTCCGGCTGGAGGCCTTCGCCAAAATATTCGGCTGGGATGCCGATCTTGAGTCCTTCTACGCTCTGGCCGGGTTCGATCGCTTTCAGCAGGGCTGCGGTGTCGAGGTTGCGGTCAGCGGGCATCGCGGTGCTGTCTTTGCTGTCGGGGCCGGCGATCTGGGCCAGGATTGCACCACAATCCGCCGCGGTCCGGGAGATCGGGCCGATCTGGTCGAGCGAGGAGCCGTAAGCGACCAAGCCGAAGCGGGAGACGGCGCCATAGGTGGGCTTGAGACCGGTCACGCCGCAGTAGGAAGCGGGCTGGCGGATCGAACCGCCGGTGTCGGAGCCGAGAGCATAGACGGCTGTGCCAGCCGCGACGGCAGCGGCTGACCCACCACTCGAGCCGCCTGGGACGCGGTCGCTGGCCCAGGGATTGGTCGTGATCCCGCCGTAGGACGTTTCGGTCGTATTGCCCATGGCAAATTCGTCCAGGTTGGTCTTGCCCAGGAGCACGGCACCGTTGGTGAGCAGGCGGTCGGCGGCTGTGGCATTGTACGGCGGCACATAGTTCCAGAGCATTTTCGAGCCACAGGTCGTGCGCAGCCCCTGGGTGCTGATGTTGTCCTTGATTGCCATCGGCACGCCGGCCAGGGGCATCAGCTGCTCACCCTGGTCGAGGCGCTGCTGGACGGCTGTCGCCTGGGCAAGGGCCTGCTCAGGTGCGACCGTCAAGTAGGCTTTGACGGTTGTATCGGTGGCAGCGATGCGGTCGAGCATTGCCTGGGTCGCTTCCGGAGCGCTGATCTCGCGACCGGCGATCTTGCGGCCCAGTTCCAGCGCGGAGAGGGTTTTGATATCCATACGAAATCTCCTTGTCAGGTCAGTGGCAATTTCCTTTTTCGTAGCGTGGCACCCTACTCAACCGTCCGGGGGACCATCAGGCAACCGTCTTTGTGCTTGGGGGTGAGTTCCATGAAGACAGTCTGGTCGAAGGAGGGCTGGACCTGGTCGGGGCGCAGGCTGTCGAGGAGATCCTGCGGGTGGTAGGTCGGTTCGACGTCGTCGGTGTCGAGGGCTTCGATGTTCTGGAAATGCTCGAGGATCTTGCCCAGCTCATGGCTGAGGCTGTCGAGCTCCTGTTCGCTCAGCGACAGGCGGGCCAGTCGGGCGACCTTTTTGACGAGGGCCGGATCGAGGGCGAGGTGGCCCTGCTGGTCGAGGTTGCCGAGATCGGGATGCTGGATTTGGGTCATAACGTACCTCCTGGGCGAAACAGCTGGACTGGACAATGTGGGCGGCCAGCCAGGCCGTGGTGAACGAGAAAAAGAATCAGGGATCGAGGCGGCTCAGGTCGCGCGGGAACAGGACGGTGTTGCGGACATTGGTTTCACCAATTAGCATCATCAACAGGCGCTCGAGGCCGATGCCGAGGCCACCGTGCGGCGGCATGCCGTATTTGTGGATCATCAGGTAAGTCTCGAAATCGTCGGGATTCATGCCGCGGGCGACCATTTTTTCAACCTGGGTGTCGTAGTCATGGATGCGCTGGCCGCCGGTCGTGATTTCGAGGCCGCGGAACAGCAGGTCGAAGCTCAAGGTGAAATGGGCGTCGGCCGGGTCGTCCTTGGCGTAGAAGGGGCGTTTCTTGCTCGGATAGTGGGTGACGAAGACGAAGTCACTGCCGGTCAGTTCCTTGAACAGTTCACCGATCAGACGCTCTTCTTCCGGTTCGAGGTCGTAGGGATCCTTGATCCGGCGGTTATATTTCTCGGAAACCATCTGCTTGGCAACGTCGAAACGAACCTGCGGGATCTGCGTGGCGTCAGGCAACTGGACGTCGAGTAGCTTGAGCTCGGCAGCATATTCGCGGTTGAGAAGTTCGAGTGAATACTGGAGCATGCCGGTTTCCATCGCCATGATGTCCTCGAACGACTCGATGAAGCCCATTTCGAAATCCATGCTGGTGTATTCGTTGAGGTGGCGGGCGGTGCTGTGCTTTTCGGCGCGGAAAACGGGGGCGACTTCGAAAACACGTTCAAAAACGCCAACCATCATCTGCTTGTAGAACTGCGGGCTCTGGGCGAGGAAGGCTTTGCGGCCGAAATAGTCGAGCCGGAAAATGTTCGAGCCGCCTTCGGCACCGGCGGAGACGATTTTCGGCGTGCGGACTTCGGTGAAACCCTGGCCTTGGAGGAAATCGCGGAAGCCGCGGCCGAGGCCTTCCTGGAGGCGGAAGATGGCGCGCTGGCGCTGGTGGCGCAGGGTGATCGGGCGGATCGCCAGGTTGGCTTCGAGCGACATATGGGAAATTTTCTTGCCGAGGTGGACTGGACGCGGGCTATGCGGTTTTGCGAGGACCTCGACAGACTCCAGGCGCAGTTCGAAGCCGCCGGGGGCACGCGGTTCAGCATAGAGCAGGCCTTTGCCACGGATGGCGTATTCGTCGCGCAGGTGTTCAGCGCCCGTCAGAGCGGTGTTCTGGTCCTGGACACACTGCAGGAGGCCGTCGCGCAGGCGGAGGATGATGAAGGCGAAATCGCCCATGTCGCGATGGACGTGGACCATGCCGTGGACCGTGACAGCCTGGCCGGCTGCTGCAGCCTGTTCGAGGTTTTTCAGGACCAGGTCCTGGGTTGGCTTGACGCCGGTGATCATTTCCATGTGTTTTCCTCCCTGAATGCAAAAAGTCCCGGAATGAATCATTCCGGGACGAGTCGACTCTCTGTCTGCTCGCGGTACCACCCTGGTTGAGGCTGGATCGACTGGATTCACTGGCACGATCCGGCCGTTTGAAAGAAACGGGGGGGTGCCGAGCAGTCCAACGATCTGGCGCTCCACTTTGCGCACGTAACGGGTACCCCGTCCGGATCTACTGGCAGGCCAGTGGCTGGTCTGGTTTCGAACCGGCGGCTCGGGAGAGTTCTTCGACTTTGGGTCCCCAATCGGTGCTTGCAGTCGGTGACACCGAATCCCTGGTGGGGCTTGACACAAGTGTACTCGCTCCGTCATAGCCTTTGCTAGATGTTTGGGCCAAATTATACCGGCGAAATGGCAGCGTTGTCAAATGCCAGATTTCACCGGCTCTTTGCTTAATTCCGTAAAAAGTTTATTAAGCGACAAGGGGGTCGCGCGAAGGGTGCGCCCAAAATCGGCAATTGCCGAAATCTGCACCAGGGGTGGCGCGAAGGGTGGCCCCGCGGGCGGAATATTCACGATCTGGGGCCAGGGGTGGCGCGAAGGGTGACCCCCAGAGCGGAAATTGCACGATCTGGGGCCAGGGGTGGCCATAAGTCTGGCACTTTGGATGGAATTTTCCACAATTGGGGTCGGTGCACCAAAACGGCAACAACTCCGGGAGGTCCGAAGACGCCTGTGACAGTAGCCTTCTCCAGATCAAGCCAAGATCTTCCACTTTTGTGCTCCGACATAGGAAAGGAATTTTCCGCCGCTATGTCGGAGTACTTTTTTGGAACATTTTCGACGAGGAGTCAACCGCCTGCGGCTGTAGGCTTGACAAGGGCATTACAGATCTTCCCCAAAAGTGGACCGACCCCAAATCCGGAATTTTCCGCCCACAGTGCCAGACTTAGCCGTACCTCTGGCCCCCAATCCGGAACTTTCCGCCCACGGTGCCAGGCTTGGCCGTACCTCTGGCCCCAATTCGTGAAAGTTCCGCCCGCGGTGCCATCCCTCGCGCCACCCCCGTCCCCATTGACACACAGTTCCACCGAACGTGTCACGCCTCTGAATGAGGCTGACTCCAAATCTTGCTACCATCACCAATGGTTCCAGGATGGTCTTCATTGTTGGCAGTAAGGCTGCATAAATTTGCTACTTTTCACGGAATTAGATCAAGAGCCATTTCACCGCGCCACCGGGTGGCGAATGATGGTCCTGAGCTTGTCCGGAGCGACGCGACCAGGGTCACTGAGATAGATTTCGTGATGGCGCCGGCGTGTGCCATCCGGCTGGACAGTCGCCAGCTCTTCATGCAGACCGAGTGCCGTGGCCTGCTCGACCATGCGGGCGACGGTGGCGGGTTCGGCATCATAGGGACCGACGTGCAGTGCCTGGATGCAGAGGCCTTCGCGCCAGCGGACGAGGCGGGCCTGGCCGGGATCAAGGGCCGGTTTTTTGCGCCGGACTTGGGCCTGGGCCCAGGTGAACAAGTCCGGCGTGACGAACTCGGGCTGGCGGATCATCGCCGTCCAGCAGAGCTGATCTTTTTTCGTGGGATCATAGGCGGATTCGTCACCAAACCACCACAGACCTTCCAGGGGCGGGACCACATAGTCGAAAAAGCCGGCTGGCACGGCGTCGCCCTTTTTGTTCATCCGGATCGTGTAGGAGAGGCTGTAGAGCAGGGAAACAGCCGCGGCATAGGCGCCGTCCGGTTCGTTGGGATTGCCACAGCCATCGACCTGGATGAAAAAAAGCTCCGGCACCTCAATCAGCTCCGGTTCCACGCCCGGGTTGTAGAGGGCTTTGTCCTTTTTCTTGAAATCAATCGGAGCTGCCATATGAACCTCCCGATGGCTCATCTTCCAAAGTCAGTTTTCGCCATTGCTCGACGATGGCTCCGGGCAGGACAAAATGGTCGGGCCCTCGCCGATAGTCCTGATGCAGCGCAAGTAGTGGCAAAAGCCAGGGATTGAGCTTGAAATCAAAGCGGCGGGGGAAGGATTCGTCTTTGAGGACGAGGATCGCCAGCAGGGTGACGAGCGTCGTGGCCGAGGTCAGGTCAAGCTGGAGGCGGACTCGGATGATCGGGCTCTTGCGGCTGTGGCCAGGGCCGATGATCGACTCGACGGCCGACCGGTCCCTGAATGGCGGATCATGATCGAACAACAGGTAGAGAAGGCCAGCCTCAGCGGCGTAGAGATAGCCGGCGGGCTGGCCAGCGCGGTCGCAGACCTGGATGGCGCGCGGATCGTGTGGATTGCCGGGTTCGCGAACGAGATAGACCGGATCACCCGGTTGCAACTGGTCCGCAACGGCTTTCCATGGCAAGCGGCCTGTCATGGCCAGGCTCACGGTCCAAATAAACGTGACCGGACCAGCCGGGATTGTGAAAGGGTCGTCTCGGCTGTCTCCGGTCATTGGCAGTTAGCGCGAAAGAATTGGATCTTTGGCAGCCTTCAGTTCATCTGGCCGTGAGATCGGTGTGTGGTGCGGCGCATCGTGGAGCAAGTCCGGCTGGGTCTCGACCTCGCGGGCGATCGCCAGCAGCGCCTCGACCAGGCCTTCGAGGCCCTCGCGCGTCTCAGTTTCAGTCGGCTCGACCATCATCGCTTCCTTGACGATCAGCGGGAAATAGACGGTCGGCGGGTGGTAGCCATAATCGATCAGGCGCTTGGCGATGTCCATCGTACTGCAGCCGAGGGCTTTCTGGCGCGTGCCGGACAGGACGAACTCATGCAGGCAAGGCTGGTCAAAGGGCAGGTCGTACGCCTCGCGCAGACGGGCCAGCAGGTAATTGGCATTGGCGACTGCCGCCTCGGAGACCTCGCGCAAGCCTGCGGCCCCATTGGCCAGGATGTAGGCATAGGCCCGGACCAGGATGCCAAAGCTGCCATGGAAGCTGCGCACTCGCCCTATGGTCTGGGGACGGTTGTAATCGAGAAAATACGAACCTGCTGCAGTCTGGGCCACGATGGGCACAGGCAGGAACGGGATCAGGTGGGACTTGACCCCGACTGGACCACTGCCGGGTCCGCCACCGCCATGCGGGGTGGAGAAGGTCTTGTGCAAATTGAGGTGGACGACGTCAAAGCCCATATCTCCAGGTCGGGCCTGCATCAGGATGGCATTGATGTTGGCGCCATCATAGTACAGTTGGCCGCCAGCGTTGTGGACCAGTTCGGCGATACGCGTGATGTTCTTCTCAAATAAGCCGAGGGTGTTGGGATTGGTCAGCATCAGGCCGGCGCAACGGTCATCGAGCGCAGCCTCGAGGGCAGAGAGGTCAACCATACCATCGGGGCCTGACGAAATCTGGCGCACCTCGTATCCGACCATCGCGGCTGAGGCGGGATTGGTGCCATGGGCAGAATCGGGGACGAGCATTACGTTGCGCTGGTGCTCGCCGCGGCTCTCATGGTAGGCCTTGATCATCAGAAGGCCGGTCCACTCGCCATGGGCGCCGGCCGAGGGCTGGAAGGTGAAGCGGTCAACCCCACAGATCGCGCAGAGCTGGGCTTCAAGCCGGGCCATCAGTTCGAGGCTGCCCTGGCTGGCCGCATCGCCCTGCAGCGGATGAGCGCCGGCAAAACCTGGCAAAGACGCCAGCGTCTCGTGGACTTTGGGATTGTATTTCATCGTGCAGGAGCCGAGCGGATACGGTCCGCTGTCGACACCGAAATTCTTGCGTGACAGGGCCGTGTAGTGGCGTACGACTTCTGGCTCGGCCAGGTCGGGAATCCCGGCGGGCTGGCGACGGGCAGCGGGTCCATAGTAGTGAGTCAAATCCACGGCTGGCACATCAGATGGATCGAGCAGACGGCTTGGCCGGACTGACTGGCTGCGTTCAAAAACCAGGATGGTATCCGGATCCGGGGTCTGGTCGGGATGGAATCTCATACGCTGGCCTCCTTCCCTGCCCGGGCAAAAAAGTCGTGCACGGCAGCCACCAAATGGTCGATCTCAGCGCGGGTCCGTTTTTCCGTCACGGCCAGGAGCCAGCACCCGGCCAGGCTCGAATGGACTGTGCCCAGGTCGAGGCCCCCGATCAGGCCCTTGGCGAGCAGGAAAGCATTCAGGCGAGCCAGCGTTGACTCAGCAGATGCCTGGGCATCACCTGCCAGCCGGACGGCGAATTCGCGGAAAACAGGCTGGCTGTCCATTGCGTCGAACAACCCTGTCGCCACCAGTTGTTGCTGGAGATAAACAGCCTTGGCCGCTGATTGCGCGGCCATTTCGAAAAGGCCACTGCCGCCCAGAAGGGCCAGGCTGATTGTCGCTTTCAGGGCACACAAGGCCTGGCTGGTGCAGATATTGGAAGTCGCCTTTTCGCGGCGGATATGCTGTTCTCTGGCCTGGATCGTCAGGACAAAGCTGCGCCTGCCTGCCCGGTCGACGGTTTCACCGGCAATGCGGCCAGGCATTTTACGCAGCAATGATTCGCGGGCAGCGAGATAGCCGACAAACGGGCCGCCAAAGGACAGGCTGTTGCCGAGGACCTGGGCTTCACCGACAGCGATGTCAAAGCCAAGTTCGCCAGGCGGCTGCAAGAGAGCCAGGCTGATCGGATCGCTGCTAGCCACAGCCAGCGCACCCGCAGTGTGAGCGGCAGCCACCAGAGAGGCCAGGTCATGGACTCGGCCGAAGAAGTCAGGGTTCTGGACCAGGACACCCGCGTAGCCGGAGAGATCTGCCGGCCAGATCAGGACGGCAGATGGCCATGGCGTTTCTTCAACGATAAAATTCTGGGCTTCGAGATAGGTCCGTACGACTGCGCGAGTGTCAGGATGAATCGCGCCAGCGAGGAAGACCTTGCTGCGGCCCGTCTGGCGGATCGTCATCAGGAGCGCTTCGGCTGCTGCCGAGGCACCATCGTACATCGACGAGTTGGCGATCGGCAGACCAGTCAGACGGCAGATGAAACTCTGAAATTCAAAGATCGCCTGCAAAGTGCCCTGGCTGATTTCAGGCTGGTAGGGCGTATAGGCAGTCAGGAATTCCTGGCGCGAGACGATGTGGTCGACTGCAGCGGGGATGTAGTGGTCATAAGCCCCGGCCCCCAGAAAACAGGCATGGCTCGCTGTACTGGCATTTTTGTCTGCCAGGGCTTTCAGCTCACGAATCACGGTCATCTCGGACTGAGCCGGCGCAGTGTAGGGATCCGTGTCACCACCAGGCCAGCGGACCTCGGGCGGGATCGGATCAAACAGGGACTCAGGATGGCTGATTCCCACCGCTGCCAGCATCTGCTGGCGTTCCTGCGGCAGGATCGGCACAAAGCCGCTCACAGCCTCACTCCCCGATGAAGGTCTTGTATTCGGCGGCAGTCATCAAGCCGGCCGGCCAATCGGCAGCGGCTAATTCGATCTCGACAAACCAGCTGGCATATGGATCTGTGTTGATTTGCTCCGGTTGGTCAGCCAGGCTGGCGTTGCTTGCCGCAATGACGCCATCTGCCGGGCTATACAGGTCGGAGGCTGTCTTGACCGATTCGACACTGCCAATGACCTGGCCAGGCTTGACCGGCGTTCCAGCCGGTTTGGCCTCGGCAAAAACAAGGTCGCCCAATTCACACTGGGCATGGTCCGTGATACCAACCCGGATCAGATTGCCGGTCAGCTGGACCCATTCATGGGTTTTGGCATAGCGCAGTTCCTGAGGAATGTTGGACATGGACAAAGGCCTCCTTTCAAATCAAGGGCAGCGAATTAAATGAAGGGTGTCAGGCAGAGGGCAAACGGTTCCGACCGGCCTCGGATCTCGATGGGCAGGGTGTGGATTCCGGCGGTATGGTCAACGTCAGATGGAAGGGCAGCCAGGTAACCAGCAGAGGGCAAGCCGAGGTCATCGGCCGGTATTGCGGTGCGCTCGACCAGGGCCAGGGCAATGCCTTTATTCAGGCTGGGCGAAAAGGTCCCCGATGTCACGGCACCGACCACCTGGTCGCCTGAAAGAACCGGGTACCCTGCACGTGGGATCGCTTTGCCCAGGGAGACCAGTCCAACCAGCTGGCGGGACGGCTCAGCCAACAGTCCGGCCTGGCCGACAAACGAAGCCTTGTCGAGGGCGAGGAAGCGGTCGAGACCGGCTTCGCGCGGGGTGATGGTGCGGCTGAGTTCATGGCCATAAAGCGGCATGCCAGCCTCCAGGCGCAGCGTGTCGCGAGCACCCAGGCCGGCGGGCTTGGCACCGGCTGCTACAAGCATTCGCCAGAGCAGGGGGGCGGCCTCAGGCCGGAGGTAGAACTCAAAGCCATCCTCACCGGTATAGCCCGTGCGCGAAACCAGCACGGTTGTACCTCCCGCCTCGAAATCATCCGCCATCAGATGCGTAGGGCCGTCATAAGATTCGCCCAACAGCAACGCCAGAGGCAGATAGGTGAACTGGTATTTTTTCAGTGCGGATAACTGGGCCACCCAGGCCAGCCGGTCAGCGGCAAATCTGGCCGTCAAAGTCGACGGTACAGCGGGGCCAGCCAGGCCGGATGCGATTTTCGTCAGAACCTGGAGACTCTGTGGCCCTTGCAGGGCAAGCTGAGCCCACCGGTCGGAGGGATTGTCGATCGCAAGGTCAGCAGGCAGGATGTCCACGCGGGCCCATTCATCAGCAACCGCGCGGATATGGGCCTCGTCAGCTGCGATGTTAGCGGCATTGACGATCAGCAGGCAACGGGTCGGTGATAAGGGATAGATCAGGAGATCATCGACAGCGGTGCCATCGGCCGCACACATCACGGCATAGAGGGCTCTCCGGCTGGTGATGGCCTGGTCGATTTTGGCCAGGCTGCGGGATAAGAGATAGTCCAGGAACGCATACGTCTGCTCGCCGCTGACCTCGATCTCGCCCATATGCGAGACATCGAACAGGCCGGCGTTTTGTCGGACAGCAAGGTGTTCGGCACTGATCCCGTCTGAATACTGAACCGGCAGGAGAAAACCGGCAAATTCGACCATTTTTCCGGATAACTGGAGATGTTCCCTGTAGAGCGGTGTCTGTTCTGCCATGAAGATCCCTCCATACCAGGTCCATAAGCGGGGTCTATCCGCGTTCAGCCAGGCCTCTTTGGCCTGCATATCCATTATACGATTCTTTTCAGATCAAGGCCAAGGCTCTGAGAATGTAAATGCCCAGAAAAAGGGAAAATCCGGAAATCAGCGTGGTACCCAGGACGATCTGGCTGGCCAGGTCGCTGTCACTGTTCATGGTCTTGGCCATGATGAAGCTGGTCACCGCAGTCGGCGAGGCAAACAGGATGAACAGGGCGCCCAGCTCCGGGCCGCGAAAACCCAGGGCAACCGCTGCCAGGGTCGTCAGGGCTGGGATGATGAATTCACGCAGGGAAATCGCCCAGGCCAGCAGTGAAATCCGTCCCTCCAACCTGCTCCAGTTGAACTGGCCACCGAGCAAAATCAGGGCCATGGGATTGGCAATCTTACCGACATCATCCACCGCCCGGGAGAGAAACAACGGCAAGTTCCAGGGCGACCAGGAGAACAGAGCCCCGATGATCGCGCCAATGATCAGGGGGTTTCTGACGAGACCGGCTAAAACCTTCAAGTACTTGACCTTGGCTTCTTCGCCGCGATAATACTCGAGCACAAACACAGCCAGGACATTGTAGGTGAAAATGACCATCGGCAGCAGCATGGCGGTCGGACCGACGCCGGTTTCGCCAAACAGATTCTGGGCCAATGGATAGCCCAGGAGCAGGTAATTGCCACGGTAGATTCCCTGGACCATGGCGCCGCGCTGCTTGTTGCCTTTGACAAAACGCGGCAGGATCAGCATCAGGATCACCACGATGCCGACGATGGTGCCAATGGCAAAAATGAACATGCCGGGGTTAAAGTATTCACTGATTTCAATTTTGTTGATCGAATTGAACAGGGCAACGGGGAAAGCCACTTTGAACAGGAAACCGGTGGTCTTGTCGATCATGGTCTGGTCGATGATTTTGTAATGCTTGAGAAAAAAACCGAGCAGAACAAGCAGGATCAGCGGGGTGATCCCATTGAAGGAGAACCAGAAGACACTCATGTCGGTTCCTCGCTGGTCTGGATCTTGCGCCCCTTTTCCAGGCGCAGGACCAGATCCGTCAGCACACTTTTTTCCTTGGAGCGGAAGCGAGCCTTGCCTAAGACAGGCCCATGGTCTGCGCAGACAAAGCGGGCATCCGCCCGGTTGCCCTGGCGTTGCCAGTCTACCACTGTTTGCAAGTCTGTTTCACAGGCCGGACACGTCAGGTTACTGCTGACCAGCCGGTGCAAGATGGCCTCGTGGCTGGTCCCTGGTTCCAGACTGATCTTGGCAGAACGGTTGAGATTGGGGTCATAGGCATAGATACCCGGCAAGTCGGTCAGGTTTTGTTCATCGGCAGCAATCCGGGCAGTCTCCTGCAGGATGCGGCCTGTGTACCAGGCATCTTTGACGGCCTGGTGGAAGGGTTCTGTCTTGGGCAGGCGCAGAAAATCCACTGCATATTCAATGCTGCGCTGCTGGCCGGACTGCTCGACGATGTCATCGAACACATGCTGGACATCGAGGCATTGCAGGGGCAGGCGGTCAGGCAGACCATGGAAGGCGAGATTGGAGCGCAGGACAGCTGGATCGCTTTCGCTCCAGATGGCGAGGGCATAATCATCACCGGTGGAACTGCACCACCGGAAAAACTCTTGCGCCGCCTGTGGAAAGGGCAGGCCGAATTTCAGGCTTTGCTGGAAACGGCGGGTGACTGCAGCGATATGGCTGCTCAGGACTTTATAGATCTTGGGGCGCACATGGGTGGAGAATTCACCGATGATCTCGTAGCGTTCGTTCAGTTTGACGGCACCGATCTCGATGATTTCAAAAGGCATGGCAGCCTGTGTTTTGGCATCGACCGGATTGGCCCGGCCAGCGATGTTCCATTCGAGATCAAAAACAATGGTATGCATGGGAGTCCTTTCAGGGCCGGGCACATTCGCCTTCGCGCGCGGTCAGGATCCCCAGGGCATGCGGCAGGACAGGCACGATCACCTCGAGACATTCACTGACAGCACGAGGGCTGCCCGGTAGGTTGATAATCAGGGTGCGGCCGCGTGTCCCGGCAACAGCCCGCGACAGCATGGCCCGGTTGGTCAACGTCAGGCTGTAGGCTCGCATGGCCTCCGGGATACCAGGCACCAGGCGTTCGACCACATCGAGCGTCGCCTCGGGGGTGATGTCGCGCGGTGACAAGCCGGTGCCGCCGGTCGTGAGGATCAGGTCGATCCCCTCGCTATCGGCCCACCGGCGCAGCTGCCCGGCGATCGTTGCCCGGTCGTCGGCGACGATACTGGTGGTAACAATGGTCCCGACAGATGCTAGCGCAGCCGCTATCACCGGCCCGCTGCGATCCTCGCGCAAGCCGGCTGCACCTTTGTCGCTGGCAGTTAAAATGGCAATCCGGTACAAAGACATGCTGACTCCAGGTTAAAAAGGCAAAAAGCAGGCCGGAAGTTTCTGTAAACGGTTCCGGCCAGCCGTCTTTTTCGCTATAATCTACTATTGCACACCAACTTCGAGTCTGTCCAGCTAAATCCCTTGAGGGGACATGCGGACCGACCGGGGCCCGTTCTGAAAAGAACGTGCCTTCCCCTGTGAAAAGGAGTTAGGCCTTTGTTTGATGTTTCCTACCCGGTGATGGCGTTTACCCCGACCAGACTGGCCCGCATCCCATGCTGAAAGTCATGACCTTGGACAAAGCCCGGAACTTGCTGCTGGGCGAATTAGCCCGGTTGTTGTCCGGGCGCCACCTGGCTGATGCGATAGCCAGTGAAACCGTGAGCCTGGCCGAAGCCTCCGGCCGGATCCTGGCCGAAACCATTGTCGCGCCCTTGGATGTCCCCTCTTTTGACCGTTCCCAAGTCGATGGCCTGGCAGTCCGGGCGGCTGATACGTTCGGTGCCAGCGAAGCCCTGCCGGCCATTTTGAACTGGGCCGGAGAGATCGCGATGGGCCAAGTGGCCACACAGCCGCTGGTTGCCGGATCTTGTTTCAGTGTAGCCACCGGTGGCATGCTGCCTCCCGGAGCTGATGCCATGGTCATGATTGAGGACGTCGAACAGATCGATGCCGAAACACGGTTGGTGACACGCAGTGTATCACCGGGCAGCCACGTGACGCGGCGCGGTGACGACACGCGGTCTGGCCAGGTCGTCCTGCCCTCCGGACGCTGCCTGAAATCCCAGGAGATCGGCGCCCTGGCAGCCTTGGGATTGAGCCAAGTCCGGGTTTTCCCCCGGGTTCGGGTCGGTATCCTTTCTACGGGTGATGAGCTGGTCGCTGCTGGCCAGTCAAGGTTGGATGGCGCCCCAGGAAGCAGGAACGAGCCTGCTGGTCCTCTACTAGCTCTGCCTGGTACAGTCTATGATGCCAATGGCCCCATGCTGGCCGCTGCAGTCCGGGAAGCCCATGCGCTGCCGGTCGAACTCGGCATCGTGCGCGACCAGCTGGAAGATCTGTCTGTCATGTTGCAGACCGCATTGGACCAATCGGATCTGGTCCTGATCTCCGGCGGCAGCTCGGCCGGAGCGCGTGATTATGTCGAGCGCGCAATCGCCTCTGCCGGCCAACCCGGCGTGCTCTTGCACGGTCTGGCGGTCAAACCTGGCAAGCCAACCGTGGCCGGGATCTGCCAGGGCAAAGCCGTGATCGGCCTGCCAGGGCATCCAGTTGCCGCCTGGTTCGTTTTCGAACAACTGGTGTTGCCTTTGCTCGCAACCTTGGGTGGCAGGTCTCCTGTGGCCCGGTCCAAAGTCCGAGCCCGGATCACGAGCCGGATCCCTTCCAACCACGGCCGCGAGGAATTCGTCCTCGTCCGCCTGACACCCGCTGCGGTTGCAGATGGTCTGCCGGCCGCCTGGCTGGCCGAACCATTGCCAACCCGTTCGGGCCTGGTCACTCAACTTTCGTCCAGCGATGGCTATCTGGTGATCGATCGCGACAGTGAAGGGCTCGAGGCAGGGAGCGAGGTCGATGTGTCCTTGCTCCAAGAGCCTGGTGCGACCAATGACAGGCACACAGAAGGAGGCTCCCAGTGGAACAAACCTATCTGAAAAACACACCGCTACAGGAGGCTTTGCTTGCCTATCTGCCGGTTTTCGACTCTCAGACAACTCCAGCGGTCGAACAGGTTCCGGTCACCCAGGCTGCCGGCCGGATCACGGCCGAAGCCATCTATGCCAGGCTGAATGTGCCGCATTACCTGGCCTGTGCCATGGACGGCATCGCCGTTCTCGCCTCAGACACCTTTGGCGCCAGCGATCTCGATCCGGTCGCATTGGCTGACGGCCAGTATGTGATGGTCGACACCGGCGATCCGCTGCCGGACGGTTGCAATGCGGTCGTCATGGTGGAGGAACTGATCCGGCGCGATGACCACGTCTTGCTTTCCACACCGGCCACACCCTGGCAGCATATTCGCCAGATAGGCGAGGACTTTTCGGCCGGGGACATGCTGCTGCCAAGCTACTCATCCCTGACGCCCGGAGCCCTGGGCATGCTGGTAGCCGGAGGGGTCCTGACTGTTCCGGTCCTGCGCCGTCCGACCGTCACCCTGATTCCGACCGGTGACGAGATTGTCGCTCCAGAGAGCGTCCTGCTACCTGGTCAGATTGCCGAATTCAATTCAACGCTGTTCGGCAGCCTGCTGACAAGCTGGGGGGCCGTGGTTGAAACGACTGCGATCATCCCTGACCGACTCGATGCCTTGCAGCATGCAGTCCAGGTGGCGGCAGACCGTTCCGATCTGGTTCTGGTCCTGGCCGGTTCTTCTGCAGGTCGCGACGATTACACGACGCAAGTGATCTCAGGTCTGGGCGACGTTTTCTACCATGGCCTGGCCATCCGGCCTGGCAAGCCAGCCATCCTGGGCCGGATCAGATCTGTGCCGGTGATCGGTCTGCCGGGCTACCCGGTCTCCGGCCTGGTCGTGCTCGAGGAAATCGTTGCCCCTCTGCTGCGCCGGATGTTCCGGCTGGATATCCCGGTCCGGCCAACTGTCACGGCCCATTTGTCGCGCCGGTTGCTGTCCTCGCTCAAATACCAGGAGTACATCCGGGTTCGTCTCAGCCTGGTCAATGGCCGCTATGCCGCGATTCCGCTCGAGCGCGGTGCCGGCCTGGTCTCGAGTTTCCTCAAGGCCGATGGCTGGCTGGTGGTGCCGCAGGACTGCGAGGGTTATGAAGCAGGCGACACGGTTGAGATCCAGTTGCTCAGGCCTCTGGGCGCCATTGCCGGGACGCTGAGCGTAATCGGCAGCCACGATCCGCTGCTCGATGAATGCATGGACCTGCTGGCGCGCGAAATGGATCACACCATCCAGCTCAAATCTTCCCACGCTGGCAGTTTCGGCGGCCTGCTGGCTCTGCGCCGCGGCGAAGCCCATTTGGCCGGGATCCATTTGCTGGATGAGGCCAGCGGCGACTACAACCGGGCTGCAGTGGCGAAAAATTTCCAGCCGGGAGAAATCATCCTGGTAGAGGGGGTCTATCGCCAGCAGGGGCTGATGGTGGCCGCCGGCAATCCGTTGCAGCTTTCCGGCCTGGCCGATCTGGCCCGCCCGGGTATCCGCTATGTCAACCGCCAGAAAGGGGCTGGTACGCGCTTGCTGCTGGATTATCAGCTGCGTCAGCTCGGCCTTGCACCAGACCAGATTGATGGCTACACACGGGAGGAGCTGACTCATACGGCTGTCGCAGCCCAGATCAAGGGTGGCAGTGCCGACGCAGGGCTCGGTATCCTGGCTGCGGCGCGGATTTTCGGTCTCGCTTTTATTCCGGTTGCCGAGGAGCGGTATGATTTCCTGGTCCTGGCATCCGCTTATGAAACACCAGCAGTGCAGCGTTTCCTTTCGATCCTGCGTTCCGCGGCCTTCCGGGATCGCCTGGAGCGGCTGGGTGGTTACCGGATCGACCAGATCGGACGTGTGCTCATCCATGCTTGACCAATACGGCCGTTCCATCACCTACCTGAGGCTCTCCATCACGCCGCGCTGCAATCTGAACTGCGTTTATTGCCGCCCGGGGCACTGTCCATCTGGCTTCGATCTTTTTGCCCAGACGAGGATCCTGACCGTTGCCGAAATTGACCGCCTCGTTCGTGTCCTGGCCGGGCTTGGCATCTCCAAGATCCGCTTGACGGGCGGCGAACCGCTGCTGCGTCACGATCTCGAAGAGATCATCCGCCAGATCCGGCGCCATCCGGAAATCACCGATCTCTCACTGACAACCAATGGCCAGGACCTCGCAGAAAGGGCCACTGCGCTGAAAGAGGCTGGTTTGATGCGGATCAATATTTCCCTGGACTCCCTCAAGGCGGACCGTTTCGAGAAAATCACGGGGAATGGTTCGCTCGACCGGGCGTTGGCTGGCATCGATGCCAGCCTGGCGGCGGGGCTGCACCCGGTCAAACTCAACACAGTCCTGATGCGTGGCGTCAATGACGATGAGCTCGACCAGTTGTTTGATCTGACGCGCGCCAGACCGCTGGCCTTGCGCCTGATCGAGCTGATGCCAATGAACCAGTCGGCTGCCGCATCGGATCAATTGGTGACCGGCACGGAGATCCTGCAACGCTATCCCCAGCTGGAGCGGGTCGCCGACAGTTATCCCGGCCAGCCGGCCGAAGACTACCGTCTGCCTGGCCATCGAGGGACCATCGGCCTGATCCGGCCCATATCACACCGCTTTTGCCACGTCTGCAACCGCGTCCGGATCACCGCTGACGGCAAGGTCAAAGGCTGTCTCGGCCAGGATGACGAATGCGACTTGCTGCCCTGGCTGGACCAGCCCGATGACGCCCTGCTCGCTCAAGCTCTAGCCGCTGCGATCCGGGCCAAACCACTCCGCCACCAGTTTGAATCTCATCAGATGCCCAACCGCAGCATGGATCGCACTGGCGGATAAATGGATTGAACTCATTTTGTGCAAGCATGCTCAGGCAGGAAGGAAACCTATTATGACTCGATCCACTATCGATACCGATGCAGCCAAACCAGCTGACACTCCCTCCACTGGACTCAGCCATTTGAACGAGCGGGGCGAGGCGCACATGGTCGATGTCGGTGCCAAGTCAGCTACAGTACGCACCGCCCGGGCCCAGGCGATCGTGCATCTGCAGCCAGCCACCCTGCAGGCGATCCTCGATGGCCAGTTGCCCAAGGGCGATGTCCTGGCCACAGCGCGGATCGCTGGCATCATGGCGGCCAAGAAAACGTCCGACCTGATTCCTCTCTGCCACCCGCTGGCACTGGAAAAAGTCAGCATCGATTTCACACCTGTGGGGACAGATCACCTCTCCATCGAGGCGCTGGTCCAGCTGACTGGCAAGACCGGCGTCGAAATGGAGGCCATGACAGCCGTCTCCGTCGCGGCTCTGACTTTGTACGACATGGTGAAGGCAATCGACCGCGGCCTGGTCATCGAATCGATCCAATTGCTCGAAAAAACGGGCGGCAAGTCCGGCCACTATTTGAAAAACAAGGAGAACTGACCATGGCATCCGTCATCGCCATCAACCGCAGCGTAAAAAAGGGCGTCCCCAAGGAAGCGATTCCAGAAGGGCATTTCATCGTTGATTTTGGCCTGGAGGGCGATGCCCATGCCGGAAAATGGCACCGCCAGGTCTCCCTGCTCGGCCAGGAGAGCATCAAAAAGATCGAGGCATTGGGCATCGCAGGGCTCTGCACCGGCCGTTTTGCCGAAAACCTGACCACTGAGGGCATCATCCTCTATGAATTACCCATCGGCACCCAGTTTTACGCCGGGCCCGTCCTGTTCGAAGTCACCCAGATCGGCAAAGAATGTCACCAGCACTGCGCCATCTACCACCAAGTCGGCGACTGCGTCATGCCACGCGAGGGCATCTTCGCCCGTGTGCTCGCAGGCGGCACCATCCGGCCCGGCGACCCGATTGAACTGAAATAGGACCGGGTCTTGATATCGGTTTTCGATATCAAGACCCGGTCCCTTTTTTAGCCGGCTTCGACCATGGGGACGAAGGCTATGGTGTCGTTTTCTTGCAGGGGGGTCGCGAGGCCCTGGAGCTGGCGGATGTGGCGGCCGTTGACCAGGACGAACAGGTCTTCGTGCAGGGGCTGGCCAGTCTGGTCGAGCAGTTGGCTGGCCAGTTGTGCACCATAGGTTGTGCACAGGTGCTGAACAAGCGATGTCACATCGGCCGGGCCGCTGACCGTGCAGCTGCTTGTGCCTGCCAAGTCAATCAAGTGGGCGAAAAATTGCACGTTCATGGATTACCTCACAGGGTCAGTCTGATGCGGCCCACAGATCGGGCAATCGGGGCGGGCGGCAATGGGAATCCGTTGAAAATCGAGCGTCCGGCCGTGGTAATACAACATCTCCCCCTGGAGCGGGTCACCCAGCCCGAGCAAGAGGCACAAGGCGAGGTCTGCTTCCAGCGAGCCGATGACGCTGGCGGTGGCTCCCAGGGCACCGATCGGAGCGGCGGGCGTTTTCGGGGCAACAGTCGAATTCGCGTCTGTTTCATCAACAGCAGAGGCCATAGGATCTTCTTCCACCAGATCAAAGCGGCAATCGTAGCAGGACGTTTCGCCAGGTCTGTAGACGGCAACCGAGCCGGAGAAACCGCGCACTCCGCCGTCAATCCAGGGCTTTCCCAATGGATAGCAGGCGCGATTAATCAATCGCCGGGCTCCCCGGTTGTCGACTGCGGCCACGACCAGGTCATGGTCCGGGATCACATGCCGGGCTAGTTCTGCCGTGAACGTCTGGTCCAGTGCGATGACCTCGATATCCGGGTGATAAGCCAGGAGGCGGTCCCGGGCGGTGGTGGCTTTGGGCTGGCCGATGTCAGCAGCTGTATAGAGGAACTGGCGGTTGAGGTTGGATGCCGAGACGATGTCATGGTCGACCACGGTCAGGTGGCCGACACCCGCACCGGCCAGAGCCATCAGGATGGGAGAGCCGAGGCCGCCTGCGCCAATAACCAAAACCCGGCTCTGTTGGAGCCGGGTCTGACCTTGCTGGCCGATTTCCGGCAGGATGACCTGCCGGGCATAGAAATCGTTAGGGGTGTGGGACTCAGAACCAGGCTGGATCACCGGGTCATCAACCTTGTGCAGCCTTATCAGCAGCTGGTTTCGCAGCAGCTTTTTCTGCAGCGGTCTTGGCGACAGGCTTACCTGCTGCAGCCTTTTCAGCGGCCGCTTTTTGCTCGGCTGCGAGGGTCTCCAGCACCGGGTCCGGCTCGCACATCATATCATTCGCCTTGGCGATGTAGAGTTTCATCATCTGGTTGACAATCGTTTCATCGAGGACTCCATGCATGGTGGGCGTTTCAAAAAAACGTTTGGGCAGACGGACAGCCTTCTGGCTGAAACCGTATTTGGCCTTGATGCGCAGTTTCGTGCGCAGGATGCGCTTGCCGATCTGCTCGAGATCTTGTGCTGTCAGATTCCAGCCGATGCTGTTCAAGGCTTCGATGATCGTCTGGTGGTCATAGATTTTGCGGGCGAACATGCACATCCCGAGACCATTGACCATGCAGCGGTCATGTTCCTCGAAGAAAATCTTGCTGACCAGATCTTCCGGATTAACTTCCTTGACCGACTGGTCGATCTGGTAGCCGCCATTGTCGAGGTGGGAGTGGCGCGAGGCGACAGCAAAACCGACGGCTGAGGCGTAGCCAGTGTGGTAGCCAGGGGTTTCGTTGCCGGCATAGTGCATGGCAAAGTCAGCGCCCCCATAGATGGAAGAAGCGTGCTTGCTGCCTTTGCCCAGATTGCGGTAGAACTTGTTCTTGCCCTTGGACAGATAGCGGATCGCCTTGAGATAGCCTTCAGTATCACCGAATTTCAACGGCACAATGGTGTCACTTTCATCGATCAGGCCATGCTCGACCGCTTCAGTTGCCCAGCCCAGGCAGACACCGGCGCTGATTGCATCCATGCCGGTTTCTTCGACCTCGTCGATCAGGGCAATGATTTCGTCCGTTGTCTTGATCCCGAGATAGCTGCCGAGGGCAAACATCAGTTCATAGTCATACGGGACGCTGATCGCCTCGTATTCATGGCCTTTGTCGAATTCGCGCCGGTACATGCCGATATGGATACAGCCAACCGGGCAGCCTGTGCAGGCCACTTTGCGGACCAGGTTCTTGCGGGCAAATTCTTCGCCGGAAATGTCGTCGGCATGTTCGTATGTCGTCGTCTTGAGATTATAGGTCGGCAACGAATTGGACACACTGAGTGACCGCAGGCCGATCGCCGTACCGGCATCGTGGTACTTCTGCATCATGTCGGTCGTCGTACACTTCTTGTAGATCTGCTGGTAGACCTTGAAATAGTTTTTCGTGTCATGGATCGGGATCGAGCGGTCACCCATCACGGTCATGGCCTTGAGGTTTTTCGAGCCCATGACAGCGCCCAGGCCGAGCCGGCCGAAATGGCGGAACGAATCGACACAGACACTGGCAAAAGCGACCTGGTTTTCACCGGCCGGGCCGATGCGGATGATGCTGCGTTTGCCGCCACCCTCAAGCCGTTCGCGGATCGCCTGACCCGTCGGTTCGCTGTCGATGCCCCAGAATGCACGGGCATCATTGAAGGCAATGTCATTGTTTTTGATCGAGACAAAAACGGGTTTGCTGGCCTTGCCGGTGATGACAATCGCATCATACCCTGCCATCAGCATCGTCATTGCCAGACGGCCGCCAGCATAAGACTCGCCCAGCTCATTGGTCAGAGGAGAACGGAACATGGCGACGGTCTTGGTCAGAACAGGGAACACCCACGTACCAGCACCGATCGCGAAAACGATCGGCTGGTCCGGATGCAAGGCGTCGAGCTCGGGGTGCATGTTTTCCTCGAGCAGCTTGCTGGCGATGCCAACACCGCCAAGATAGGGCATCAGGTCGGTACGCTGGTCGATCCGGATCTTGCTCGTATTGAGGTCAATATTGAGGATGCGCATGAACTTTTCGTTGATCATTTTTCACCAGCCTCCACCATCTCCAGGCATTTGTGCGGGCAGAACCGGGCACACGAGCCGCAATGGCGGCAGATGATCGGTTTGTTGATGTCGTCGTCCCAGAAAACCGCCTGCATGATGCACGCCTTTTCACAGCGATGGCAGCCAATGCACAGCTCTGGTTTCAAGAGCACACCGCCGCCCTCGCGTTTGACCAGGGCACCGCTCGGACAGGCCTCCATGCACGCCGGGTCGTCGCAAGCGATGCAGACGATCGCGACGAACCGGCCGGTCATGCCACCCCGTGTCCGGACCTTGATCGCACTCTTCGTATTGGAATGATTTTGCTTGTTGACGATCGAGCAAATGTTCATGCACGTGAAGCAGCCAATGCATTTGTTCATCTCACTGGCCGACAGATATTTAGCCACAGCCGTTCCCCCTTTTTACACCACGATCGACTCATGATTGAATCGTCAGACACCCATCTTTAGACCATAACCAACCTGATAAATGAGCTAATCATTGTTAATACCGGTTGATTTTGATTCCGTAAACGTTTGTGATCAGGTATTGAGAGAATTATATTCAAATTATACCGCCATTTCAACCCTTCCAGACAGGATTCCGGTGAAAACAAAACGTCATTTTGCCAGATTTTTTTATCGAAAATGTCACATCGGTCATCAAGTGTCCATTTGGCCCGGATTTCACCCACTTGCCACCAGGATGGTTGGTCCTTATAATGAGCCCAACAGAATCTATCGTCATTCGAGTTGTCCTGCCTAAAGCGCACCCGCCATGGCATACAACCAATGGGCCAGCCGAGAAATCGCCTGACCTCCCGCATTGGAAAGAATGGCTGGCCTGGTTTGAATGAACCGGTCTGCTTTTGATGCGGGCCGGTTTTTTGTATTCCGGCCCTGACCCGTTGCATAAGCGTAACGGTGAGCGAGTCAGACGGGACAATCGTCGAGACGAAAAGGATCTGGATTTGGAAGGAGAAAAAAAATGAAGCGAACAAAGATGCTCTGGATTCTCTCACTGTTGCTGGTGCTGGTACTGTCAGCCAGCTGTGCAGCTGCACCGGCAACATCTGCAACAACGACTGCGGCCACCTCAGTGCCTGTAACTGAAGCGACCACAACCGTTGCCGTGGAAACAACCACAGTGGCCGAACCCGATGTCAAGGAAATCATCCTGGCCACCACGACCAGCACCCAGGACAGCGGCCTTCTGGACTACCTCATCCCGATGTTTGAGCAACAGACCGGCTACATGGTCAAGACGATTGCCGTCGGCACGGGCCAGGCCCTTGAACTGGGTGCCAAAGGCGAAGCCGATGTCCTTTTAACCCACGCCCCTTCCAGCGAAAAACCCCTGGTCGACGCGGGTCAGGTCGTCAACTACCAGCTGGTCATGCACAACGACTTCATCGTCGTCGGACCACCAGCCGATCCGGCGAAAATCAAGGACCTCACCGCAGTGACGGATGCCTTCAAGTCCATCGCCACCCAGGAAGCGATTTTTATTTCCCGCGGCGACAAATCCGGTACGCACACCAAGGAGCTATCGGTGTGGAAAGCAGCCGGGGTTGAAGCACCCAGCGGTACCTGGTACCAGGAAAGCGGCCAGGGGATGGGTTCTACCCTGACCATCGCCAATGAAAAGGAAGCCTACACCTTGAGTGACCGGGCAACGTATCTGGCCCAGAAAGCGAACCTCGACCTGGACATCCTGAACCAGGGTTCCAAGGAACTTTTAAACATTTACCATGTCATGCAGGTCAACCCAGAGACCTTTCCGATGGTCAATGCAGCTGGCGCAGAAGCCTTTGTGGCCTTCATGATCGACCCCGCCACCCAAGCTCTGATCAGCGAATTCGGCGTCGAAAAATATGGCGAACCCCTGTTCTTCCCTGACGCCCTGAAATAAATCCCCTGTGATACGATAAAATTGTAAGTTGTGACATGTGATCATTCAGGAGTGAATACCCATCGAACTTATCATCAATGGTCTAACGGAAGCCGTACGATTGATTGCCAGTGGTGACGCCGAGATTTTCGGCGTCACCCTTTTGACACTTCTGGTGTCTGGACTGGCGACGCTGCTCAGCCTGCTGGTCGGTGTACCGCTGGGGGTTGTGCTGGGTCTGGTCCGCTTCCGTGGCCGCCGCCTGGTGGTCAGCCTGGTCAACACCGGCATGGGCATGCCGCCCGTTGTCGTTGGCCTCTGGGTCAGCATTTTCCTCTGGCGCAGCGGTCCTTTCGGGGCGTTGCGCCTGATCTACACCCCGGCTGCGATCGTCATCGCCCAGACCCTGATCGCCACCCCGGTGATCACCGGTTTCACGATCGCAGCGATCCAGCATCTGACGCCGAAACTGCGCCTGCAGATTCTGGCCCTGGGGGCTTCGCGCTGGCAGTTTCTCTGGACGATACTGAAGGAATCGCGCATCGCCCTGATGGCAGCTGTGATCGCCGGATTTGGCAGCATCGTGTCTGAAGTCGGCGCTTCCATGATGGTAGGCGGCAACATCAAGGGCTATACCCGGGTTTTGACGACTGCCACATCGATGGAAGTCTCAAAAGGTAATTTCCCGGAGGCAGTCGCCCTCAGCATCATCCTGATTGCCCTGGCCTTTGGCGTCACTTTTCTGCTGACTCTATTCCAGCAGCGGGAACGCAAAGACCGCAATCTCAAGCCGCTTCAGGATTCCGGATGCGCACCAGCCAACAGAGCTGGTGCTGATGACCCGGATCACCCGGATGCCTCAGCAGACGACCCGAAGGAGCCTGACCTATGACGCCCGATGTCCTGATGTCGGTCCACAACCTGCGCTGGACCCGATCGGACCGCATCATTCTCGATGTGCCGGCTTTTTCCATCCGGCCCAATGAAGTCATTGCCCTGATCGGCGCCAATGGCGCCGGTAAAAGCAGTCTCTTGAAAATGCTGGCCTTGCTTGAGAAGCCTGACTCCGGCGAGATCTATTTCAAGCATGCTCCTGTGACTGGCAGACCGCTCGCAATTCGGCGCAGAATGGCCATGGTTTTCCAGGAACCCCTGCTGCTTTCCGGCTCGGTGTTCAAAAACGTCGCCCAGGGGTTGGTTTTCCGCGGCCTGCCCCGATCTGAAATCGCCCACCGCGTGCACGCTGCCCTGAATGATTTTGGCATCGCGCATCTGGCCAGGCGCAACCAGAAACACTTGTCAGGCGGCGAAGCACAACGCGTCAGCCTGGCCCGGGCGATGGTCATAGAACCTGAGATTCTGTTTCTCGACGAGCCCTTCGCGGCCCTTGATCTGCCCACCCGTCAGGCACTGGCTGAAGACATCGGCCGCGTCATCCGCCAACGCGAAATCTCTGCTGTTTTCGTCACCCACAATGCCGAAGAGCTGTCGCTGTTCACGGACCGGATCTGCATCATGGAAAAAGGCATGCTCATCCAGGAAGGTTCACCGGAAGAGATTTTCAACCGTCCGGCCAGCCGTGTGGCGGCTCGCCTGGTTGGTGTGGAAAACAGCTTGTCCGGCATCATCCACGGCCCCGCGGATAGACAAGGTTACCAGAAGGTCCAGGTCGGACCACACCAATGGGTCGTTCCGGGACCAGCGCTCCGGCCTGGAACACCGGTTGACCTGTATGTCCGCCCAGAAGCCGTTTTACCGGCGACGGACAGCCATTTCACCAATACTTTCACTGGGAAAATTGCCAAAACCATTTCCCTGAGCAGCCAGTACAAACTGGTCATTGAGTGTGGATTCCCAGTGACGATCCTGGTGAGCAAGGGCACGCATGCCCTGACTGATGTCAAGCCCGGACGGGAGTTTCGATTTCATGTCCCTGCCGAAAGGGTCCATGTGGTTGAAAAATAGGCAATCCCTGCCGCTTCGGCCCTCTGAGGGAGTCATGCGGCAGGGATTGCTCTTTTTGTCCAGGTTTTATTGCTTGTGAACAGCAGAACGAGGCTGGCTCAGACCGGTCCGTTGGTGCGCAGCGCTTCGATTGCCGCCAGATCCGGCAGAGCCGGGATGGCGCCTTTTTTCGTCGTGGCCAGCGAGCCGACGGCATTGGCGAAGTCAAGGAATTCGTCGAGATCGGCAGGCGTGAGATCAGCCGGGGCTTTGCCGGACTGGATCAGTTTGTAGAGGAATCCACCTGTGAAAGCGTCTCCGGCACCAGTGGTGTCGACGACCGCCACATCGTAGGTGGCGCGGCGGGCTGAGCCGAGCTTGTTGTGGGCGTAGGCGCCATCCGGGCCGAGCGTGATCAGGACGAGCTGGAGGCCATAGGTGTCGATCAGGTGCTGGGCACCTTTTTCGAGGTCGCTTTCACCGGTCAGGAAGACCAGTTCTTCTTCCGAGATCTTGACCATGTCCGACAGCGGCATCGCGGAGAGAATGCCAGCCTTGGCTGCTTCCGGCGATTTCCAGAGGCGCAGGCGCAGGTTCGGGTCATAGGAGATGAGTTTGTGCTGCTCCTTGGCGTGCTTGACCGCAGCCAGGGTGGCGGAACGGGAAGGCTCGCCGGTCATCGAGACGGAGCCGAAGTGGAAGATCGAGCAATCCTCGATCAGCTGGTAGGAGAGCTCGGAAGGCTCGAGGAGCAGGTCGGCACCGGGATCGCGGTAGAAGGAAAAGGAGCGGTCGCCGGTCGGGCTGAGATGGACGAAAGCGAGCGTCGTGTTGCAGGTATCAGTCATGACCAGGCCGTGGGTGTAGACTCCGACATCATCGAGCGTTTTTTTCAGAAACTGGCCAAACTGGTCCGTGCCGACTTTGCCGATGAAAGCTGTCGCCAGGCCGAGCTTGGACAGTGCAGCCAGGACATTGGCCGGGGCGCCGCCGGGATTTTGCTCAAAAGTCGGATTGCCCTGGGAAGATGGGCCGGCCGGAGTGAAATCGATCAGGAGTTCGCCTAGGGCTGTGACATCATACATGACAGTGTACCTCGCAACAAGATTTTGAAGGGACGGGCAAGCGGTTTTTCCTCGCTACCATGATACCATAGATCCCGTTCAACCAGACCTGTTAATCGAATGACTTTCACAGGGTTGTCTCACTAGCAAAGGATCGCCAATCCGTGCACACCAAAGACCGCTCCTCTGCTCTTGATCGGCAGCGGGGCGGTCTTGATTGCGGGGTTGTTTTCAGGGGTGGGTCTGGAGCTGGTCAGCTCCTGTCCTCACTCACCCTTCTCAAACACAAAGGCGCACCAGCCGTTTTGCTCGGTGCGGCCTATCGGTTTGAGACCGGCGGCCATGCAGGCGGAGAGGACGGTGTCGGCCTTGTCTTCGATGATGCCGGAAGTGATGAAAATGCCGTCTGGTTTGAGTCTATCGGGGATGTCGGTGGCGATCGTGGCAATGACATCAGCGATGATGTTGGCCACGATCACATCGTACTGCTCCCAGTTGGCGTCACTGAGAATGCCGGTGTGCACATCGACTTCGACGTCGTTGAGGCGGCAGTTTTCACTGGCCACGTCGGTCGCGACCTGGTCGATGTCGATCGCCTCGACTGAACCGGCACCAAGCTTGGCAGCGATGATCGCCAGGATACCGCTGCCCGTGCCGAGGTCGAGCACGTCGTCACCCTCGCTGAGCAGCTCGTCGAGCCACTGGGCGCACATGGCTGTTGTCTCATGCGTGCCGGTGCCGAAGGCGCTGCCTGGGTCGAGCGTGATCACGATCTCCTCTTCCCCAGCCGCATACTCGACCCAGCTCGGGTTGATCACCAGGCGAGGCGTCAGATGCAAAGTCGTGTAGTACTGCTTCCAGTTATTGGCCCAGTCTTCTTCATGCACTTCGCGGCAGCCAAGGTAGCCTTCGCCGATATCAAGGAATTCGGAAAATTCCTGCAGGCGGCTGTGGATCAGGTCTTCGAGCTCGGTCAGGGAGACGTAGATTTTCGGCACATCGTCGTAGAGTTCATCGCTGGTCAGACTGATATCTTCGTTGCGGCGCACACCCTGGTCGAATTCGGCAAAATAGGCCTTGATCTGGACGACCGGATCGAGGCTGTCGATGAAGCCATCGTCGGCGTACGTCAGGCTATTGGGATCGGCCAGGATTTCCTTGATTTCTTCGGCATCCTGGACCTGGACACCGTCGGCACCGAGGCTGGAAAGGAAATCCGTCACCAGTTCGGCGGCTTCATGGGTTGTCGCGAATGATAATTCCAGCCACCTCATTTGAACAGATCCTTGATCTTGGCAAAGAACGAGTCCACTTTCTGGTAGTTCTTGCGGTTGGTGGTTTCACTGAACTGTTGCAGGATTTCCTTTTGCTTGGCATCCAGATGGCGCGGGACTTCGAGGATGACGCGGAACTTGTGGTCACCGCGGACATTGGCCCGGTCGATGTGTGGGATGCCCTTGCCCCGGATGGTGAACATCTCATTGGGCTGGGTGCCTTCCTTGAGCGGGAACTTCTGGTTGCCATCGATCGTCGGCACATCGATTTCAGCGCCGAGAGCGGCCTGCGGGAAAGTCACCGGCACTTCGCAGTAGGTGTGGTAGCCGTCACGCTGGAAAACCGGGTGCGGACGGATGTGGACTTCGACATAGAGGTCGCCATAGGGTCCACCAGCTGAGCCGGGCTCGCCTTCGCCACGCAACGTGAGCATCTGGCCATCATCGATGCCGGCAGGGACTTTGACGGAAAGCGACTTGGATTTCTGGCGCCGTCCCGCGCCATGGCAGTCGTTGCAGGGATTCTTGATGATCGTGCCGCGGCCATTGCAGGTCGGACAGGGGCGCTGGGTCATGACATTGCCGAACATCGTCTGCTGGCGGGCTGTGACCTGGCCGGTGCCCTGGCACTGGCTGCATTTCTCCGGCTGGGAGCCGTCCTTGGTCCCGGTGCCCTGGCACGTGTCGCAAAGATCTTCCTTGGTGATGGTGATGGTCCGTTCAACGCCGAAAGCCGCTTCCATGAAATCGAGATTCATACGGTACTTGAGGTTAGCGCCCCGTTGTGGGCCAGCCCGGCGCCGGCTGCCGCCAAAGCCCCCACCAAAGAACGAGCCAAACAGATCTTCAATGTCGAAATTGAACCCGCTGCCATCAAAGCCACCAAAGCCCTGCCCATCAACACCCGCATGGCCGAACTGGTCATACTTGGACCGTTTGTCAGCGTCGCTGAGCACGGCATAAGCCTCGTTCGCTTCCTTGAACTTGGCTTCGGCATCTTTGTTGCCCTGGTTGAGGTCAGGGTGGTATTGCTTGGCTACCTTACGATAAGCCTTTTTGATTTCTTCATCGCTCGCGCCTTTGCTGACGCCCAATACTTCGTAATAATCGCGCTTTTCAGCCACGTGGATTCCTCCGATCAAAACTTGAGAAAACCCGCCTGGGCCTCTTGTGGGGGTCCAGGCGGGATCGGATCATGTCAGGACCTTGGGGTCCGGGCCAGTCTTACTTGTCGCCGCCGGCGTCTTTGAACTCGGCATCGTAGGCCTGTCCGGCACCCGTGCCAGAGCCAGCTCCCGGATTGAATCCGCTCATGTCCGGGAAAGGTTCATTTTCCGGATTGGCACCGCCGTGCTGCTGGTAGAGTTTTTCGCTGGCTTTGAAGAAAGCCTGCTGCAGCGCTTCGGTGTCGGTTTTCATGTCAGCGATGTTGTTGGCAGCCATGGCAGCCTTGAGCTTCTCGATGGCTGCTTCGATCGCGGCCTTGTCTGCACTGTCGAGCTTGTCACCAGTATCCTTAAGGGCTTTTTCCGACTGGTAGATCGCTGAGTCAGCAGCGTTCCGGGTGTCGACCTCTTCTTTTTTGGCCTTGTCTTCGGCTGCGAAGCGCTCGGCTTCTTTGACGGCCTTGTCAATTTCGTCATCGGTCAGATTGGTCGATGCTGTGATTGTGATGTGCTGCTCACGTCCAGTGCCGAGGTCCTTGGCATTGACATGGACGATGCCGTTGGCGTCGATGTCATAGGAAATCTCGATCTGTGGCACGCCACGCGGAGCAGGGGCGATGCCGTCGAGGATAAAGCGGCCGAGGGTCTTGTTGTACTGGGCCATTTCGCGCTCGCCCTGCAGGACGTGGACTTCAACCTGGGTCTGGTTATCAGCCGCGGTGGAGAACACTTGGCTCTTTTTGACTGGGATGGTGGTGTTGCGCTCGATGATCTTGGTGAAGACGCCGCCCATGGTCTCGATGCCGAGGGAGAGCGGGGTGACGTCGAGCAGCAGCAGGCCGGTGACATCGCCGCCGAGGACGGCAGCCTGGATGGCGGCACCGATGGCGACACATTCGTCCGGGTTGATGCCCTTGAAGGGGTCTTTGCCAAACACGGCCTTGACGGCGTCCTGGACGGCCGGAATACGGGTCGAACCACCAACGAGCAGGATCTTCTCGATCTCGCTGGCCTTGAGGCCGGAATCAGCCAGAGCACTGCGGACCGGACCCATGGTCATTTCGACCAGGTCAGCCGTCAGTTCGTTGAACTTGGCGCGGGACAAGGTGACGTCGAGGTGTTTCGGGCCGGTGGCATCGGCAGTGATGTAAGGCAGGTTGATGTTGGTCGAGGTCACGCCGGACAGTTCAATCTTGGCTTTTTCGGCGGCTTCACGCAGACGTTGCATAGCCATTTTGTCGACCTTGAGGTCAACGCCCTGGTCTTTCTTGAACTCGTCCACGAGGTAATTGACGATGCGCTGGTCAAAGTCGTCGCCGCCGAGGCGGTTGTTGCCGTTGGTGGCCAGGACTTGGAAGACACCGTCGCCGATTTCGAGGATCGAAACGTCGAAGGTACCGCCGCCGAGGTCAAAGACGAGGATCTTCTGGTCAGATTCCTTGTCGAGGCCATAAGCCAGCGATGCGGCGGTCGGCTCATTGATGATGCGCAGGACTTCGAGACCGGCGATTTTTCCGGCGTCTTTGGTGGCCTGGCGCTGGGAGTCGGAGAAATAGGCCGGTACGGTGATGACAGCCTGGGTGACGGTCTCGCCGAGGTAGCTTTCGGCATCGGCTTTGAGCTTCTGCAGGATCATGGCCGAAATTTCCTGGGGGGTGTAGTTCTTGTCGTCGATGCTCACCTTGTGGTTGGTTCCCATTTCGCGCTTGATCGAGATGACCGTGCGGTCGGGATTGGTGACGGCCTGGCGCTTGGCCACCTGGCCAACCAGACGTTCCCCGGTTTTGGAGAAAGCGACGACGGACGGGGTCGTGCGGCTACCTTCAGCGTTGGCGATCACAACTGGCTCGCCGCCTTCCATGACAGCGACGCAAGAGTTTGTCGTACCTAAGTCAATACCAATGATTTTTCCCATGTGATTAAATCCTCCTGATTTGGATGAATGTTGTTTCGTTTTACCTGATCTGGATTTCTATGCTGAAAAGCTTAGTCAGCCCGTTCTTCTCCCAGGGCTGGCGGCTTGGTTTCAGTTGGCAACCTTGACGAGGCTGTGCCGGATCACCTTGTCGCCCCGGGTGTAGCCTTTCTGGAAGACTTCCACGACGGTCGATGCGTCCACCGAGTCATCCTCGATGTGCATGACGGCTTCGGACAGGTTGGGATCGAAGGTCTTGCCCAGGCAGTCGATCTCGCTGACATTGAGCCGGGCCATTGCATCAACAGCCTGTTTCTTGATCAGCTCAACACCTTCGGCTATGGCCTTGACCGAGTCATCATTGACAGCGGCAGCGATCTGGACGGCGCGATCAAGGCTATCCAGGACGGGCAGCCATTCCTTGACCACGGTGGTAATGGAATCGGTATAAAGAGATTCCTTCTCCTTTTGGGTCCGGCGGCGGAAATTGTCGTATTCGGCAGCCAAACGCAGGTATTTCTCTGACAACTCTGCCAGTTCCTGTTCCCGGACGGCCAGGTTTTCCTGGAAAATCAGGGTCGGATCCGCGAGTTCTTCCGCGGTCGGACCTTCCAGTTTCGGTTCATCGGCCAGGTTTTGTTCTGTTGCCTCTGCAACGCCTTCAGCTGTTGCTGGATTGGACGGGTCTTGCACGCCGGCTGCCCGTACGATGTTTTCTTCCGGGATGTCAGATGCGTGCGGCTGGGTTTTCTTCATACTGTGCGGTCATCCTCCATTGGTTCACTCCCGGAACTCAAGCTCCGGATCTGGTCGTTCAAATTCATGCGGACAAAGTTGATATTCGAGATCACCTTGGCGTAGGCCATGCGGCGGGGGCCAATGACTCCGATCCGGCCTGCGACGGTGTCGCCGATCCGGTACGTTGTGGTGATGAAACTGCAATTTTCCAATCCAGACAGGGCGATTTCCTGGCCTATCCGGATCATGTAAGCTGCATTTGCTGGTTCTTCGCCAATGCCTTCATTGAGGTAGCCAGCAACCATGCCTTCCTTGGCCAGGACATCCAGTGTCGTGCGTGCCCGGCTGATATCGGCAAACTCGGGGTAGGCAAGTAATTTATTGCTGCCTGCCATGAAGACCTCGAGGTTATCGGCCTGCTTGATCGAGACATAGGCTTCGTACAAGACCTGGTTGAGGAGCGAATCCGGCAGCGGGGCGTGCTTGCCTGCGGCCGAGACTGCCACGAGCGTGATATCATCCAGTGGCATGCCATGCAAGCCTTCCTCAATCGCCTGGGCGATCTGGGCCAGCTGCGAGCTGTCAACCAGATCGGGAATACGCACCACGCGGTCCTTGACCAGTCCTGCAGAGAGCACAACGACAACCAGGGCACGGCCAGGCTCGATCATCAGCATCTTGATCTGCTGCAGATGGTTCTTGCAGCATTTCGGTGACAAGGCCAGCGACGCATACTGGGTCTGTTCCGACAACAGCTGCGAAGCCTTGCGGATCAGGCCAGTCACTTCACTCATGTTTTCCTTGAGCACCGTTCGGATCGTCCGGGCCTGCTCGTCCGGCAGCGCTTCCACTTCCATCAGGCTGTCGACATAGGTGCGGTAGCCCAAGTCAGACGGAATCCGTCCTGCCGAAGTGTGCGGCTGTTCCAGATACCCCATTTCCTCCAGATCGGCCATTTCGTTGCGGATCGTAGCCGAACTGACTGGCAATTGATGCCGGCTGACCAACGTTTTAGACCCAACAGGCTCAGCGGTCTCGATGTAGTCATCGACGATCGCCTTGAGGATCATTTTTTTGCGTTCGTCCAATTGTTGGTTCATTTGGTTCACGAATCTCCGGGCTCCTGCTGGTCGCACGGTCTGCGGGGCTGGGGGGTTGGGTGTGGGCGGGCCTGATATCACTGGGTGTGAGGCGGGTCTGATCGGTTTAGCACTCGAAGGTTCTGAGTGCTAAAGACAATTTACCACCAAGATCAGGGAATGTCAATAAAGGAAAAAGCGGGGTGGCTTTGCATGGTTGCCGTGACGTTATCGTGATAAGCAAGCAATGGATGCAACCTGACTTCCAATAATTGACCGACCTGGAACCGTTGGTGGTGGTTGCAAGGTTTGGTATCAGGTGATTCAGAGGTGAGTCGTGGCCATTTTTGCGGAATGTTCACGAAATGGTGCCGGACTTGGCGTGAGAGGTGGCCCCAAATCCGGAATATTCCAGATTTGGGGTCGGCTCACTTGCAGGGAACATCTCTGATGATCCCGCGGGCCTTAGAGCCGCAAGGCCTACATGGCGCACCGGAAAACTTCCACTTGAGTGAACTGACCCCAAACGCGGAAGATTCCGCTTTTGGGGTCAGACCTACGCTATCAGACGAATTCGCTGAAGGCCTGGTTGGCCAGGTCCAGTCCGAGCGGGGTCAGTCGCACTCCGAGATCATCGATCTCGATCAGGCCTCGGCCGAGCAAGCGGCGAAACTCAGCCGCAAACCGGTCCCGGGCATCGTCGTCCGCGCCGAATAGAGCCTGGTAATCAGCCCAGGTGACGCCTTGTGTCAGGCGCAGGCCGAGCAGGAAAAACTCCTTGCGAGCTTCGGCTGAGTCGATCACCTCCGATGATTCAAGCGCCAGGAAAGGCCATTCCGCCTGCTGCCGCAATTCGGCGGCGCTCTGGCCGACCCCTGCCTCTCCCTGACCTTCCCGCACACCCGCCCTGCTCTGGGTTCTTCCGGCCTCATCCGCGCCAGCAGAATCCCGCACTTGCGCGTCCTCCCCTGCCCCGCCCCAAGCAGATGCATACGTCCGCCAGTCGGTTGTGTTGCCGCGGCGAGTGCCAGCGAGGTAGCTGTGGGCGGCGACGCCGAAGCCGTAGTAGGGTTCGCCGCGCCAGTAGACGAGGTTGTGGCGGCATTCCTGGCCGGGGCGTGCGGCATTGCTGATCTCATAGGATGGAAGTCCGGCAGCTGCGAGGCGGTCGCGCACGGCGTGGTAGATCGTGCGTTCGAGGTCTTCGTCGGGTAACTGATCGGGATGGTCGAGGTAGAGATCGGCAAAGGGGGTGCCGGGTTCGATGATCAATGAATAATAGGAGACATGGTCGATCCCGAGCGCGAGTACGCGCTCGACCGTTTCCAGGGCATCGGTGAGGGTCTGGCCGGGCAGGCCGAGCATGAGGTCGGCGCTGATCCGGTCAAAGCCGGCGTCCCGTGCGTCGCGCACGGAGGTGACGAATTCAGCATACGTATGGATCCGGCCCAGCGTCTGTAAGAGATGGTCCTGGGCAGCCTGGAGGCCGAAACTGATCCGGTTGAACCCAGCCTGGCGCAAATCAGCCAACTGACCCGGTCGCAAGGTGCCGGGATTGGCCTCCAAGGTAATTTCCGCTTCTGGATCCAGCCCGAACTGCAAGCGCAGCAGATCCAGGATCGCGGCCAGATCGGCTGGATCAGCCAGTGACGGGGTACCGCCTCCGAAAAAAACGGAAGCCAGCGGCACGGTCAGACCGTGCTGCCGGCTCCATGTACCGACGGTTTCCATTTCATGTTTTAACAGCTGTGTGTAGACAGCCTGCTCGCCAGGACGGCTGGACCAGGAGACGAAATCGCAATACGCGCATTTTTGCTGGCAAAAGGGCCAGTGGACATAGGCAGCCCGGGCGGGCAAAACACTCAGGCTCAAGCTTTATTGACCTGCGCCCTTGCCCCCGCTGACATCGGAAACGACTTCCTTGAGGGACACCGCGAGGCTGGCCAGGTTCTGGATGTCGGATGGCACAATGATTTTTGTGGCTTGACCATTGGCCACCTGGGCCAGGGTTTCCAGGCTCTTGATTGCGATCAGGGAAGAATTGGCGCCGACGTCCTGGATCATGCGCAGGCCCTGGGCAGTGGCTTCCTGGACCTTGAGGATGGCCAGGGCCTGGCCTTCGGCTTCGCGGATCGCGGCTTCCTTTTTAGCCTCAGCTCGCAGGATGGCAGCGGTTTTTTCACCTTCGGCCGTACGGATCGCGGCTTCTTTTTCACCTTCGGCGCGCAGGATGTTTTCGCGCTTTTCACGCTCTGCTTTCATCTGGCGTTCCATGGCGACTTGGATTTCCTTGGGCGGGATGATGTTCTTGAGCTCGACGCGGTTGACCTTGATGCCCCATGGGTCGGTTGCTTCATCGAGGATGAGGCGCATTTTGGTATTGATCAGGTCACGCGAGGTCAGTGTCTGGTCCAGCTCGAGATCGCCGATGATGTTACGCAGCGTTGTGGCGGAGAGATTCTCGATTGCCATGATCGGATTCTCGATGCCGTAGGTATACAGCTTGGGATCGGTGATCTGGTAGAAAAGGACTGTGTCGATCTGCATCGTGACATTGTCCTTGGTGATCACGGCCTGGGGCTGGAAATCAGCGACCTTCTCCTTGAGGGAAACGATCTTGACCACCCGGTCGATGAAAGGAATCTTGACATGGATACCGGTGTGCCAGGTGGTGTGGTAGGCGCCGAGTCGTTCGATGATGAAATTGGTCGCCTGCGGCACGATGCGGACGTTTCGGATCAGGATGGTGAACAGGATGAAGAGAACGAGGATGAAGGAAACAAATGAGCCGAAGGCTGCGAGGGTGGCGGCGGCGGGAATGATGGACACGGATTCAGTCATGGTTGGCCTCCTTTGCCGTAACGATGGCTTTGACACCGCGGATTTCGACGATCCGGACCGAGGTGTCGGCTGCAATGGGTTTCTGATCCAGGCTATTGGCGCTCCAAGTCTGGCCGAGAGCGCGGATCTGGCCAGTTCCCTGGATCGGATCGATCGGTTCGATCACCAGGGCGTCCTGGCCGATCAGGCGGTCCGCATTGGTCGGTGTTCTGCTGCCCTTGGCCAGGTTCATGCGCGGCCGGATGACGACCAGGAACAAGGCTAGGAGGATGCTGGAAACAACGATCATGGCCGTGACCTGCAGGGCTACGGTCTGTCCGGTCAGGTCAAGGATGAGGGCCAACAGGCTGCCAGCAGCAAACCAGATCGTGGTCAAGTTGACGGTGACGGCTTCGGCAATCAGGAAAATGGCCAGAAGGGCCAGCCAGAAAATCCAGGCATCGAGTTGCAGGATCATAAGCCTATTCCTCCGTTGTGGTAACAGCTGGCGTGACAGCTGAACTGCGTTTGATGGCTTCCAGGATGACAAATGCTGTGTTGTTGATCCTCAGGGTCAGGCGGTCGATGGTTTCTTTTTCGGCACCGGCACTGCTGGTCGATGCCTCTGCAGCGGTATTGGTCAAGAGATAGGACAGGAAATCCGTTGAATCAAAGGCCGTATCCCGGATCTGGCCGTCGGTAGCGGCCAGTGTTGGGTTTTTACTCTCTTTCATCTCCTCCACGGACTTATGATTGTAATCATAAGATTCGAAAAAGACGACTGGAATGCCGGCCTCATCAAAAGGAGTATGATCGGACCTGTGCAGGGACCATTCGCGGTAAATGGCCATTTCACCCGTATCTCCGAGCGGCACGCGGATGGAGGACTGGTTGGTCAGCAAATTGTACCGGTTGGTGGTATAAAGTTTGTATTCGAAAAAAACGTCGGTTGCTTCATAGAGTTTGCGGCGCAATTCGTAATTTTTCCGGTCTCCGGGCAGGACTGAATTTTGGCCGGCATGGACATAGACCTCATCACCGGCATAGATACCATCGATGTTGTACATGGCATCGGTCCGGGCCAGGTCTGCCGCCCCCATGCCCTGGACAAAAGCCTTCGCCCCGGCATGGTCCGCAGTGCCCGAGCCAAATGCGACAAGCACGATGTCATGGGCCAATTTCTGCCCTTTGAGCTGGCGGGCCAGCGCAAACAGGACACCGATGCCGGATGCATTGGCATGGATCCCGTCAAAATCAGCCAAGGTCGGCGTCTCAAAAGCAGTCTCAGCACTTTCCTGCTCTTCCTGGCCATCAGCAGATGTTTCGCTGGCAGCCGCTGCTGCAGCCGATGCCTGGTGGGCGTCCTCGCCCTGGGCTGCTGTGATCCGGACATCATAATGGGCACCGATGATGATCTGGCGCCGCTCCTTTTTGACCGTCCCGGACTCATCGGTCCGCTCGACCCCGTCACCCTCAATCCGGACGAAAAGGTTGGCGGATGGAACAGATTGCCCATCAGCAGTGGAATAGGTGAATTTCTGCGTCGTGGTCTTGAATCCCAACGCTTTGAACTCAGAAGCCAGGAAATCCCGGGCACCTGCTTCGATATCTGAGCCTGCACTGCGGTAAGGGTATTTTTTTGCCAATTCCAGAGCCAAGTCGGAGCCATACGTACCGTAATCGGCAACTTTCGCTTCATCAAGGCCTGCGCTGATGAGACCAGAGCAGGCAGAAAGACCCAAAGACAAGCTCAGCGCCAGGCTGGCAACAAGCAATCGCAGGCCAAAGCTTCGACCACCTCTTTTGATCATGGGGTCGCTGCCTCATGCTCTGGAAACAGCGTGCGAACTTTGCCCAGGAGAGTGGCTTCGGCTACGTCGGCGACCACAAGCGTAATCCGTGGCTGGTTGACAGCATCGAGCTCGACCAGCGTCAGGGGCTGGCCCGGCGCCAGCGAACGGAGCACGCGCTGGGTGATGACCTCGGCTGAAACACCATTGAGCTCAACCGGCAGCTTCAAATTGACCAGCAGACGGCGCAGCCGCTCGTCCGGCCAGCTGGCCAGGATCCCCAGGGCCATGGCTTCGCCATGAAGGTATTTCAGGAAACGGAAGTGGCCCTCGATGGCATTACCGATCTCCTGGCCGAATCCCAGCAGCCGTTCATCTCGGTGGAGCAGGTTCTGCTTCGCTTGCAAGGACAAGGTGATCATTTCGGCCAGATCCCAGACACCTGATTCAAGCCGGTCGAGAAGGGTCTGGTCTTCCAGCAGACCATAGAGAACGATCCGGGCGTAGCCGCAGGCAATCTGGCGTGCTGACAGCGAGGCCGTCAGGGTCGGATCGATGACCACGGCGGTCGTCTGGTTGGGCAGGCCGAGGCTATTCTTGCTGCTGCGGATATTGAGCAGATTCTGCGGACAAATGGCCGAATCGACCATGGCAAAGAGTGAGGTCGGGATCAACACCAGCTGGGGGTGGCCGAGGAACGTGGCTGTGACATAGCCAGCGACATCGAGTATGCTGCCACCACCAAAGGCGACCAGGACATCGGAGGCCGTGATCGCCAGATCAGCCAATTCTTCACAGATGATCCGGACCGTGTCGAGATTCTTGCCTGTTTCGGCACCGTCGACCGTCACAACGGTGAAAGCTGCACCGGCTGCGCTCAAGGTCTGCTGCAGTTTGTTCAAGTAGAGTGAACTGACTTCCCGGTCGGTGACAATAACGATTCGCTTGGCTCCGGCAATTTCAGGGATCAGCTGGGGAATCTGGGTCAAACTGCCGGTTTCTATATGGATAGGAAAGGAACGGTCATGAATCTGGCCGAAAATTTGCATCGAAATGGACTCCTTAGCGGTGTTGCATCATTCATCATACCACGTCAGGAGGGCTTTGAACATGAGCCATCTATCAGTAAACGGGTGCCATGACTAGATGTAGTACATCGGATCCTGGCCTGCCTCGAGCTGGTGCTGGGCTGCCAGATCAGCCAGGGTCAGAGCGTTGAGGCGTTTTTCAATCTGTTCGCCGAGGGGCTGCCAGATCGTTTCGACGAGGAAGCGGCGGATTGCAGTCTGCTGGCCGCTCGACTCATGCAGGTCTACCAGGGACAAGTCGCCCTCGAGAATCTGGACAATGTCACCGACCCGGATCTGGTCAGCCGGACGGGCCAGGACATAGCCGCCCTGGGCACCCTTGACGCTGCGAACCAGACCGGCTTTGCGCAATGTGGCGAAATCCTGCTCGAGGTATTTGATCGATAAGTTTTGCCGCGCCGCTATCTGGTGCAAAGCCACCTGTCCGTTCTGGCTGTATAGCGCCAGGTCTATCAGGGCCCGCAGCCCGTATCGGCTTTTTGTCGAGAGCTTCATATGAAAAACTCCATCTGGCTGTCTTGTTCCCAGGTCGCAAACTTATGGTGCAGGTCATGCAGTGTGATCTGGTCCACAAAACTGGCGATTTCCTGCTCCATCAGGTTCCAGACCGGCCGGGAGAGGCAATCCTTGAAACGGTCACATCCAGGGGCAGATGGATCTGTACACGTTACAGGATTGAGGGATCCTTCGGCCGCCCGGACAATATCACCAACCGTGATCGCCGTGGCAGGCCGGGCCAGGTAGTAGCCGCCGCGGTTACCACGCAGGCTGACCAACAGGCCGCCTCGTTTCAGCAGGGCAAAAATCTGTTCCAGATAACTGTCGGACAGGCCAGTTTTTTCACTGATCTGCCGGATGCTGACCCGCTCCCCTTCCGGCTGGCTGCCGAGGGCAAGCATCGCTTCCAGGGCATACACGCCCCGGGTAGAAATCCGCATACAGAAGCCTCCTCTTGGCTAACAGGCCACACTTCAGGCGTAAGAAAGCGCTTGTTCGAGATCAGCAATCAAATCTTGAGCCGTTTCGAGTCCAATCGACAGGCGGACCAGATCCGACGTGATGCCCGCCAAGTTCAATTCTTCATCGGATAACTGGGAATGAGTTGTGCTGGCCGGATGGATGACCAGGGATTTGGCATCAGCCACATTGGCCAGATGGGAGAACAACTCCAGGTGGTCGATGAACCGGACGGCTGCTTCTTTACCGCCTTTGACACCAAAGGTGAAAATCGAGCTCACACCTTTGGGCAGATATTTCTGGGCCAGGCTGTAATATTTGTTGCCTGGCAGGCCGGCATAATTGACCCAGCTGACTTTCGGGTGACTGGACAAGTAACCGGCCACTTTGCGGGCGTTTTCGACATGGCGGTCCATGCGCAGGGACAGCGTTTCCAGACCCTGGATGAAGAGCCAGGCATTGAACGGGCTGATGGCAGCGCCAGTATCCCTGAGCAGAGCCACCCGCATGCGGAGAATGTAGGCCATGTTGCCCAGGTCGCGGGCATAAGCCAGGCCATGATATCCCGGATCTGGCAGGGACAGCAGTGGGAATTTCGGCGAGTTGAAGTCAAACCGACCGGCATCTACCACCACACCACCGAGAGACGTCCCGTGGCCACCAATGTATTTAGTGGTCGAGTGGACAATAATATCGGCACCATGTTCGATCGGACGGATCAGGTACGGGGTGCCAAAGGTGTTGTCCACAATCAGCGGCACGCCGTGCGCATGGGCCATTTGGGCCATTTGGGCGAGATCGACCAGATTACCGTTGGGATTGCCGATCGACTCCACATACCAGGCTTTGGTTTTCTCAGTGGTTGCCGCAGCAAAAGTGTCGAGGTCATCCGGATCGGCAAAAACGGTTGTGATGCCATAATGCGGCAGGGTGTTACGGAGCAGGTTCAGTGTGCCGCCATAGAGGGTCGAAGCAGCTACGATCTGGTCACCTGCCGCGGCCAGATTCATGATTGCATACGTCACGGCTGCTGAACCGGACGCGACAGCCAATGCGCCGACGCCACCCTCCAAGGCTGCGATGCGCTCCTCGAGGACGGCAGTGGTCGGATTCATGATGCGGGTGTAAATATTGCCCGGCCGGGCCAGGCTGAAAAGGTCGGCACCATGCTGCGTGTCATCAAAGACATAGGAGGTTGTCTGGTAAATCGGCACAGCCCGTGATCCAGTCGTCGGATCCGGTTCCTGGCCGGCATGGATAGCCAGTGTGTCAAATGAATATTTAGTTGGATCCAGTTTGCCCATCTGTTAACCTCCGAGCTGCAATGCATATTCCAAGTAATCCAGTATGATTTAACCGAATGTTACAGCGGGCGCTGCTCAAAGTCAAGAGCCAGAAAAAAGGGAGGTGCCGGCAATCGTGCACACTCCCTGATCTGACAATATTCAAAGCCCGGTTTACTGGGCCAGCTCGGCATAATCTGCGTAGTAGGGGGTCTGGACCGGTTCTGAGAAGCGGTCGAGTGAACGCTGCTCGCTCAGCACTTTCGTGCGATAGGCACTCGGTGTCATCCCGGTGTTCTGGCGGAATGCAGCAGAAAAGCGGCTGGCGGAGAAAAAGCCGCACTGGTTGCCGATTTCATTGGCCGAGAGGCGGGTGTGGACGAGCAGGCGTTTGGCCTGGGTGATCCGAAGGTCGGTCAGGAAATCGTAGGGGCTCTGGCCGAAAGCATGCTTGAACGCACGGATGAAATGGAAACGGTTCATGCGGGCCAGCTCGGCCAGACGCTCGATGGTCAGCTTATCCTCGAGATTCTCGTGCATGAACTCGAGAACAGGCTGGAAGCGGGACTGGCTTTCGGTCAGGGGCTTGTCGAACAGGCGGGACTCCTCGATCTGGCTGATGTGATAATGGCGGATCAGCTGGATCGCGAGCTGTTCGGTCAGGCTCGTGACGATGCGGTCGCGGCCGATGCGGCTTTCACGCAATTCGGTAATCAGGGTGGAGAGCACGGCCTGGACTTCAGAATGGAGCAGGCATTGTTCACACAGAAAGGGCGCAGATGAAGGTCCGAGGATGTCGCGGGTCAGGTGGTCGAGGTAGTCGGCCTGGAAAAAGACCGAAATGAAACTGCCCTGCTGGATCCCGCGGGCAGCACCATGGCGGGTGTGCGGCTTGATGATCAGCAGCTGGCCGGGGCGGCATTCGATGATCCGCTTGTCAATGTAGAGGTGGGTCAGGACGGACAGGGGGATCAGGAATTCGTACCGTTCGTGTGTATCTTCGATCGCAGCGGTGGTGCTGACTGGATCGACCGTCATCCGGATTTCGACGGGACCACCTGGCAGCGAAACGAGCTGGTCGGCAGGCAGGACTTTGGCCAAAGGTGAAAGGTCTGTCAAATCGGGTTTCATGAATCCTCCGGTGAAATGCCAAGCGGTCGGCAAAGTTGACAAATGGTGCGCACCGCTGATGTTTTCTATCAAAATGATGAAACAATTATAGGAAACACTTGTCGTTTTTTGCAAGGAAAACATCGCCTGTTAAGCCAAAAATGACAAGAAACGTGGAATTGCCTATTTTTTTCCGCTCAGATGGACAGTTGTTTGAACAAATGATTCATAGATGGGTTCAGGACAGGCTCTTCAGGCACTGGAAAAACAGTTTTGCTACCGGTCCAGGCCTATGTTAAGATTTGGGCAAGACGATTGTCTGGTGCGCCTGTGCAGTCATTCAAAGCCCAGACATGCGTCGGCCTCGACAATATTGCCCAGCAGGTTTGACTGGAGTAGCAGATGGCATCGGTGATGGCGCAAGAAGACATCCAGGGCAGGAAAAAGGCCCGGAAAAATGGAACCAGGACGGGCATCTGGCTGCTGGTTACGATTACCATCATATTTTCGGGACCAGCTGCGGGTATGATCCCCTTGGCCAATGATCCGTTCTCTGTTGAAGCGGCCGTATTGCCGGTTTCTGTCGAATCCGGACCGGATGCGGACCCGGATGTTTCGATTGCCAACCTGGCGACCCCTCCTGTCTCAGTCAGCGGAACAGCCATGCTGGTCCTGGAGTCGAACCGCTCCCGCATCTTGTTTGAGCAAAATGGCGACATCGACCTGGATAGTCCGGTTTCCGCCAAATTGATGACCGCCTTGATCGCCTCCGAGCAGCTCAAGCCTGAAACCATGATCACCATCAGCAGTGTGACTGCCGACATGGCAGACCTTGCTGTAGGCAAAGGGCAACCGGCGTTGAAAACGGGTGAAAAATACAGTTTTGAATATCTGCTCCTCCGCCTGGTTTTTTATGATTCTGACGCCGCCGCCGTCGCTCTGGCGGAACAAATCAGTGGTGAAGAAAGCAAATTCATCCAGCTGATGAACAGCAAGGCGCAGAGCCTCGATATGCTGGATACGACTTTTGCCAGCAGCTCCGGCCGGGCCATACTGGCAGACAGCAATGGTGCTGACCCAGCTGATACCAATGGGCAGGAAACGGTGCCCGCCACAACGACCCTGCGTGATTTGGCCCGCCTGGTCAAGGCTGCCAGCCAGAACAAAACGTTGTCTTCCGCCCTGACTCGCCGGAATGAGTATCTGGTTTTGCCTGGTCCGACGGTCATTTCTCTGCACCACCAGCTGGAAACCTTGTGGACCTTGTCCGAAGACCGCGTTGCTGGCGCATTTTTCAGCAACAAGACCAGCGCCGCGACGGTGACGTTCGGCACGGTGAATGGGATCTCGATCATCACACTCATCCATGGGGGCCGGCCAGCCGAAGCCATCGATGACACCGTTGCGCTCTACAATGCTGTCGGACAGTCGTTTGAAGTCGCAACCCTCGTCGAGGCAGGTGACCATTTCTTTGGCGGCCAGGAACAAACGGTCGATGGCGAGGCTTTTGGCCTGGTCTACCTGAAAACGATTACCTATGTGCGGCCAAAAGGCCAGGATTTCCTGGACAGTGCTGTCCAGTACCAGTCTTTTGGCCCTTTCACCCGGCCGATCCTCAGTGGTGCAGTCATAGGCCAGGCGATTTTCAAGTTGCTCGATGGCACAACCATCGCCGTCGATGTCGGTCCGGACCGCCAGATCCTCTCCAGCGTCACCCTGATCGACCGGGCCCTCAAGCAATTGCAGGGCAATCCAAACTTGACCATCGTCCTGCTCGCGACTCTGATCCTCCTGATCATCGTCCTGGCTGTCAAAGTCATCTACAACCTGACCCGGCTCATCAAGCTCAGCTTCCTGATCCTCTTCGAGATCCGCAGCCGCCGCTGATGCCCCACGGACACCCCCATGGACCATTGATCACATCACACACGCTTTGAACACTCACCATTCCCTTGGCCACCGCACGTAGCACAGGCTACGGCTACACACCCAAAAAGCGAGTAGTCTTGAATTGTGCCGCAAAAGGGACACCGTCCCAAACCCAGGAGGTTTTATGAGTGAATTTATCAATAACCGCGAGGCTTTAAGTGATCATGAGCGGCGGGAGGGGCTGAAGTCAGTCATCCGCATGTTGCATGAGGGTGCGCCTGTTGATGATGCCAAGGCGGCTTTTGCCAGGATTTCCGAGGGAATCAGTGGCGATGAAATTGCCCGCCTGGAAGGTGAGCTGGTTGCGGAAGGCATGCCGGTGACAGAGATCCAGCGGTTGTGCGATGTCCATGCGGATGTTTTCCGCGATCAGCTCGAGGAGCCGGATGATCGCGACATGGATGAGATTCCCGGCCATCCGGTCCGCACCCTGATCCGCGAGAACGAGGCGCTGGCCAGCCTGATCAAGTCCACTCTCGAACCCCAGACCCGGGCCTTCGCAGAAGATCCGGCAGCTGGCGGTGACGCACTGGCCGCTTCGCTCGGCCTTCTGTATGACATTGACAAGCATTACGGCCGCAAGGAAATGCTGATCTTCCCGTATCTGGAAAAATATGGCCGCGAAGCCCCGCCGAAAGTCATGTGGGGTGTCGATGATGAGATTCGCGCTGCCATCAAGTCCTGCCGCCGCCAGGTCATGGAGCGCGACACCCGTGTTGTATCTGCGCTCCATGACTTGTACAAGAAAATATCTGAAATGTTTTTCAAAGAAGAGAATATCCTGGTGCCGATGCTGGCGGAGTTGCTGACTGAGGACGAGTGGCTGGCAATCGCGCGGGAAAGCGCCGAAATCGGCTACTGCCTGGTCGAACCAGACGGGCCCTGGATTCCAAAGCGCCATGAACTCGAAGCCGACGCCCACATGCAGCACCTGATGGGTCAAACAAGTGACGCTGCCAGCGCAAAAAATGCAGCCCAGGCGCCAGCAGATGGCCTGATCCGTTTTGACACGGGTGTCTTGCGTCTCGACCAACTGTCAGCCTTGCTCGACAAACTGCCGATCGACATCACCTTCGTCGATGAAAACGACATCGTCCGCTATTTTTCGCGGGCAGACGAACGCGTCTTCCCCCGGCCCAAAACAGTCATTGGCCGCCATGTCAACAATTGTCATCCGCCGCAGAGTGTCCACGTGGTTGAAAAACTGGTCAGCGACTTCAAGGCCGGGATCAAGGATTCAGAAGACTTCTGGATCGAGATGAAAGGCATGTTCGTCCTGATCCGCTATTTTGCGGTGCGCGGAGAAGATGGAAGCTACCTCGGCACGCTGGAAGTCACCCAGAACATTGCCCCGCTCAAAGCCATCGAAGGCGAAAAGCGCCTGCTCTCCTGACCCAGTCTGACCCAGGCGGGAACAATCCACCTCAAGCTCAAGCGGCAGAAACCACCCGGTTCCTGCCGTTTTTCTTGGCCTGGTCCAGAGCAAGCGCGGCCCGGTTGAACCAATGTTCGAAATTCTCCCCAGTTTCATGTTCAGCGACGCCGAGACTGGCGGTATACGGGCAGACCATTGGCTCGGGCATCGTCTCGATCTGGTGGCGCAGTTTTTCTGCGACCATCAACGCCTCGTGTTTACTTTTCTCCAGCAGAACCAGGAGAAACTTCGACGCCGCCAGCCGGACAACAATGTCCTGCTTTTGGGCTGCAGCCTGAATCAAGTCAGCCATTTCCCTGATCACCTGGTTACCTTTGTGGGTGCCATGGTGATCGGTGATCGTGGCAAAAGCATCTATGTCCAGCAGGATCAGGGAGACCGGGTGGCGGCTGTCCTGGTGCTGCTGGTCGTTGCGGCTGCGAATGATTTCACGGCTTGCCATCTGTTCGAGATAGCGCCGGTTATACAACCCTGTCAACTGGTCCGTGATGGACTGTTCATCCAGCAGCTGGTTTTTGTTCTGCAAATCTGACAAAAGCAGTCTATTGTCGATGTGATAGGCCACAGAGGCCAGGACACTGAAATTGACCATCATGAAGAGCTGGGTCACGGTGGATTCTACACTGGCATCGGTCATGAACTTGTCGGCATAGGACTCTCGGTAGATGACAAGCAGGCGGGCCAGCAGATACCCGGGATAGCCGACCAGGGCGAGCAGTGAGAGGGATCTTTCAACCAGGGGCAGGCGTTTCCAGATCGGCCAGATCGAGACCAGCACGTCGCCAAACAGGTAGACAACCAGCAAGGATGTGATCGCGATGCGCGGAAATGAAACAGGCACCAGGATGATCACTAAGGTCAGGAGGGTGTAGCCCAGAGTCAATAGCAGTGAATATTTGACAGGCCAGGCTTTGAATCCACAAAACGATCGGATTCCGGCAAAATACATGAAAAAAAACAAGCTGAACGACAAATTAAACGTCAAAGCCAGGATTTCTGTTGGCGCCTGGCTGAAGAAGAAAATGACAAAAAAAGCGGCGGCGAGCAAAAAATATCCCAGGCTGATGAACCGCAGGGGCCTGGATTTGCGCTGGACAGAAATGACCAGCAAATTGACGGATGTGTAGAGCAGGATGAATGCATTTGCAGCTGCCAGTGTCAGATTATCCATGTACGCTCCTGCCGTTAGCCCCGATGCTGTCAGATGATCAACCATAGCGTGCTCGTGCACTTGATGATCAAATTTATGATAATTGATAAATTTGCTTATGAAAAGTGGAAAAAGTCCACAGACTTTACAAATTTCTCCTATTCCTGAGAGGACGGGCCAGACGGTCCAGGTAAAAGGTGATTAAAAGCCCCAGTGCATAATCGTAGACCAGGATGACAACCTGGAGCACAACCACAAGAACCGGAATGTACCACCAGCCCCAGACAGCAGCCTGGGCCAGGATCATGTCGCGGGCAAAGAGCCCCGTCGCTGCGATGACCAGGACATTGCCCACCACCAGCTTGGCCAAAGCGGCCAGAGCCCGGTTGAGCCTGGATTCGAAAACAGCTTTTAAAATGGGGAAAAGGCCGAAAAAGAAGGCAAACAGATAGGTGAAAGCGAGTCCTGGCCAGGCCAGGCCAATCAGGCTGACAACGAGGTAGACGAGCCAGGCGCGGCGCTGGCCCAGCTCGATCACGGCAACTGCGACTGGCAGGGAGCTCAAGGCATACAGAGACAAGTCAGCGGTTGGAGAGACCGCGCCAATGACCAGAAAAAGTAACGACAGGGCAGATAGCAGCCCGCCCAGCGTCAGGGCCCGAGTCGTGGTCTTCATCGATCGTGCCACATTTCAGCAGCAGGAAATCAGGTCTGAGCCGCAGCATTCACAGCAGGAATCGGCGCAGCACAGGCAGCCCAGTGTGTTGCAGACATCGGCATTGGACTGGCGGTAATAGGGGCTCTGGTTGCCATAGGGACGCTGCTGTTGCTGCCACTGCTGTTGTTGCTGTTGCTGCTGGGCCGATTGCTGCTGTGAGGCCTGGCCGGTTGAGTGGTAGGACGACGGACCGCTTCCCGACTGGGTGCTGCCAGAGGTCAGCTGGTCATAAGCCGCATTGATCTCCTGCATCTTTTCCTTGGCCAGGTCAGCCAGCGGGTGATCCTGGTAATGATCAGGATGGTATTTTTTCACCAGAGCCCGGTAGGCTTTCTTGATTTCCTCCTGGGAGGCGCCCACCCGGACACCAAGGACTTCATAAGGACTTTTTGCCATTTTGGTGGATTCTCCTTGATTCTCTTACCAATGCGGGCTAGATCTTGCCCAACCGGTGTCCGGCGAGGATGGTATCCCTCGCAGCCAGCAGGCCTACTGTGACGATATTGCCCATCAGTCCGGCATCACGGTCGTAGGGCAGCAGGGCAGCGACTCTGTCCATTTCCATCTCGTGCTGTTGCAGCAGGGTTCGGGCTGTTTCCTGGGCGATCGTTGGATCCAGGGCGGAAAAAGGGTTCCAACTGCCATTATTACAGTCGTTTTCCCGGTCGTCAATTGCATCGAGCAAGTAGATCCAGTTGCCCAGGTGATACCCAAAACGGGAAAGGCCCGCCTGGATAGCCGGGTCAGGACTGGCCAGCGGGGCCGCCTGGGCCATGAAAGATTCCAGCAAGCGGCCAAAATGTTCCGCCGCAGCCAAATCCGGGGCGCCTTTTTCCAACTCATGCAAAGTCCCGAGGTGTTCATGGATCGCCTGCTCATAGCTCGGATAACGGCGGGCCGCCTTGCGGTGAGCGCCAGCCAGGGCTAGCTGGACGGTGCGTCCGAGAACGGGGTGCTCATCACGGGCATTGTCGGCCGCCTTGTGATAAGCCAGCAAAATAGTCAGTCCGGCTGCCAGGCGGATGATCTCGCCGCCTTTGAGCATCGGGCGTTTCTTGATCGGATTGGAGATACAGCCTGCCAGTTCCTCCGGCGGCTGGTCCGGGGACAGGGAAAGCAACAGGACTGCGAACAAAGTCAAGTCGTAGCCCAGGGCCAGGCGCGGCAACTGGCCATAGTCGCGCCCGATTTGCTTGCAAATCCCGCAGTAGACCGACTGGTAGCGCGTCAGTTCTTTGACGAGCAGTTCCGGCTTGTACGGCCGGACATATCCGAACATCGATTACCTCTTTTCCAAAGTGTCAAAGTGTGCATCCTATGGTATCATATTATGCGTTAAAGATTAGACCCATCCCGTGAACATCCGGTGAACAAGTCAAAAGCTTTTCGTGAAGCGAGAGGCACCGGTCAAAGAGGTTTTCCATGACGACACCCACTGTCCGCACCCGTTATGCGCCCAGCCCGACCGGCATGATGCATGTCGGCAATCTCCGCACCGCCCTGTACGAATACCTGATCGCCCGGTCGCTCGGCGGCTCGTTCATCCTGCGCATCGAAGACACCGACCAGGAACGACAGGTGGAGGGCGCGCTGGACCTGATCTACCACACCCTGCGCGAGGTCGGCATGACCCACGATGAAGGTCCGGATGTCGGTGGTCCGCATGGTCCCTATGTCCAGAGCGAACGGCTGCATCTCTACCGCCCCCATGCCGAGCAGCTCGTTGCGGAGGGCAAAGCCTACCATTGCTTCTGCAGCAAGGAGCGCCTCGAAAGCGTGCGCGCCGCCGCTGAAGCAGCCGGCAATTTCGCTGGTGGCTACGACCGCCATTGCCGCGACCTGCCGGCCGATGTCGTGCAGGCCAATCTGGCTGCCGGGATGCCTTCTGTCATCCGCCAGAAAATGCCCCTTTCCGGCACGACAACCTTCCAGGATGCCGTCTATGGCGACATCTCGGTCGAAAACAGTGAGCTGGAGGACCAGGTCCTCCTCAAATCCGATGGTTACCCGACCTACAACTTCGCCAATGTCATCGACGATCACGACATGGCGATCACCCATGTCGTGCGCGGCTCGGAATACCTCTCCTCGACACCGAAATACAACCTGCTCTACGATGCCTTTGGCTGGGAGATCCCGACCTACGTCCACCTGCCCCTGATCCTCGGCAAGGACGGCAAAAAGCTCTCCAAGCGCCACGGTGCGACCAGCTTTGCCGACCTCGTGTCTGATGGCTACCTGCCCGAGGCGATCGTCAACTACATCGCCCTGCTCGGCTGGTGTCCCAAGGACAACACCGAGCTCTTCACCCTGGCTGAGCTCTGCCAGGCTTTTGCCATCGACGGGATCAGCAAGTCGCCGTCGGTCTTCGACTATGACAAGCTGACCTGGTTCAATGCCGAATACATCCGCAAAATGGCCCCGGGCGATTTCCTCGGCCTGATCCAGCCTGAGCTCGACCACGTCTTTGCCGGTCGCCCCTACGATGCCGCCCTGCTGGCCGAGATCCTGCAGCCACGTGTCACCCGCCTGTCCCAGGTCGCAGACATGGTCGCCTTCCTCAGCCAGCGCCAGGATTATTCGACCGACCTGTTCAGCAACAAGAAAAGCAAGACCGACCCAGCCCTGGCCGCCCAGGTCCTGCCCCAAGTTGTCACCGCCCTCGAAGCGTTGCCGAACTGGGAACGCCAGGCCCTGCATGACCTTCTGATCGATTTTGCCACTGCAAAGGGCCTCAAGAACGGCCAGGTCATGTGGCCGGTCCGCATCGCCATTTCCGGCCAGGAAGTCACACCCGGTGGCGCGATCGAGATCCTGACCATCCTCGGCCGCGACGAATCCCTGGCCCGCCTGGCCATCGCACTCAAGAAACTGGAGGGAATCTGACATGGCTGACGTCGAAAATCTCAATCCCACCCTGGGCGATGCTGCTGAAAGCGCAGATGCAGCTGTTGAGTCCAAGCATTTCATCCACGAGTTTGTCGAAGAAGACATCGCCGCGGGCGGCCGCTTTGCCGGCATGACCGTGCACACCCGCTTCCCGCCCGAGCCCAATGGCTACCTGCACATCGGCCATGCCAAGGCGATCGTGATCGACTTCGGCACCGCGGAAAAATACGGCGGCGTCTGCAACCTGCGCATGGACGACACCAACCCGAGCAAGGAAGATGTCGAATACGTCGAAGCGATCCAGGAGGACATCCACTGGCTCGGTTACGACTGGGGCGACCGCTTCTATTTCGCCTCGGACTATTTCCCGAAAATGTATGACCTGGCCTGCGACCTGATCAGGAAAGGCTTGGCCTATGTCTGCGAGCAGACGCCCGAGCAGATGCGCGAGAGCCGCGGCACCCTGACCAGCCCGGGTACCCCCAGCCCCTGGCGCGACCGCAGCCCCGGGGAATCACTCGACCTGTTCGCCCGCATGAAGGCCGGTGAATTCGCTGATGGCTCGATGGTCTTGCGCGCCAAGATCGATATGACCTCCGGCAACATGAACATGCGCGACCCCGTCCTTTACCGCATCCTGCGCGCCCATCACCACCGCACGGGTGACACCTGGTGCATCTATCCGATGTACGACTACGCCCACCCGATCGAAGACGCACTCGAGTGCATCACCCACTCGCTCTGTTCGCTTGAGTTCGAAGACCACCGGCCACTCTACGACTGGGTCGTCCACAACTGTGACCTGCCCAGCCAGCCGCGCCAGATCGAGTTTGCCCGCCTCGGCATCAACCACACCGTCATGAGCAAGCGCAAGCTGCGCCACCTGGTCGAGAACCAGCTCGTGTCTGGCTGGGACGACCCACGCCTGCCCACCCTGGGCGGCCTCAGGCGTCGCGGCTATACGCCCAAGAGCATCCGCAATTTCTGTGAGCGGATCGGTGTCTCCAAGGTCAACAGCACGGTCGAATACAGCTTCCTCGAGCATTGCCTGCGCGAGGACCTCAACGCCACCGCCACCCGCGTCATGGCGGTCCTGCGCCCGGTCAAACTCGTGATCGACAATTACCCGGAGGGCCAGACTGAGATTTTTGTCGTCGAAAACAACCCGGAAGACCCGTCCGCCGGCACACGCGAGGTCTCTTTCTCGCGTGAACTCTGGATCGAGGCTGACGATTTCCTGGAGAATCCGGTCAAAGGCTATTTCCGCCTCTTCCCCGGCAACGAGGTCCGGCTCAAGGCCGCCTACGTTGTACGCTGCACCGGCTGTGACACGGACGAAAACGGCCAGGTCGTCGCAGTCCATGCCACCTACGATCCGGACACCCGCGGCGGCAACACCCCGGACGGCCGCAAGATCAAGGGCACGATCCACTGGGTCGACAGCCAGACCGCCCTGCCCGCCGAGGTCCGCCTCTACGACAACCTCTTCTCTGTTGCCGATCCGGACGCTGCCGACCGCAATTTCCTCGACTGCATCAACCCCGCCTCGCTCGAGGTCCTGCCGGACGCCCGGGTCGAAGCGTCCCTGTCTAGTTATTCGGTTCCCGCCAGCTTCCAGTTCCTGCGCCTGGGCTATTTCTGCCTCGACAACGGCGACAGCAAGCCTGGCCATCTGGTCTTCAATCGCTCGGTCTCGTTGAAGGACAGCTTCAAGCCGAAAAAGTGATGGACTCCAGATCCTAACCGAACCATTTGGCCTGATTACCCGCTCCGGCCAGCCCTTTCCAGGAGGTGTCCCATGCTCGATTTTGAATACTACAGCCCAACGCGCCTGATTGTCGGCCGCGGCAAGGAAACAGAAGCCGGCCAGTGGGCTGCCTTCTACGGTGCGAAAAAGGTCCTGCTCCATTACGGATCAGGATCGGCGATCAAAAGCGGCCTGCTCGGCCGAGTCCAGGAGTCACTGCGCCAGCACCAGCTGGACTGGGTTGAACTGGGCGGCGTTGTCGCCAATCCGCGCGATGCCCTGGTCTACGAGGGGATCGAACTCTGCCAGCGTGAGGGAATCGATTACGTCCTTGCCGTCGGTGGTGGCAGCGTGCTCGACTCAGCCAAAGCCATCGCCATCGGCGCCTGCCATGACGGCGATTTCTGGGATTTCTACGTTGGCAAGCGCAAGCCGGAGCGCCGGCTCGGCCTGGGCACGGTGATCACCCTGATGGCCACCGGATCCGAAGCCAGCAACAGCAGCGTGATCAAGCGCGCCCACGAGCCCTTGAAGCGCGGCCTGAGGAGTGACCTCAACCGGCCGGACTTTTCGATCATCAACCCTGAACTGACCTTCACCCTGCCGCGCGAGCAAGTCGCCTACGGTGCGGCCGATATGCTGGCCCACATCATGGAGCGGTACTTCACCACCACGCCGGACGTCAGCCTGACCGACCACCTCTGCGAAGGCGCGATGCGCTCGATCATCGAGCAGGCACCCCTGGCTCTGGCGGATTTGAACGACTACGAACCCCGCGCCAACCTCTTCTTCGCCTCCACCATTGCCCATGTCGGGCTTTTGGGCATGGGGCGCAAGGAGGACTGGAGCGTCCACGCTCTTGAGCACGAGCTGAGCGGCAATTACAACACCGCCCACGGCGCCGGCCTGGCCGCAATGTACCCCGCCTGGCTGCTGCATCACCTGCCCTACCGCACGCTGCGCATCGCCCAGTTTGCCGAACGCGTCCTCGGTCTGCCGCTCGATTTTGCTGATCCGGCCCGGACCGCCCGCGCCGGCGCCCTGTCCCTGTCGCGCCTGTTCTCCAGCTGGGGGCTAAAGCCCAATCTCCGCGAGCTTGGCATCCCGCGGGAAGACCTGCCGGTTCTGGCGGGGCGCGTCAAGCGCAACCCTGACGGCACCTGCGGCCAGTTCCTGCCCCTTCGGGACGACGATATCCTTGCGATCTACGAAGCTGCCTGGGACTTTGATCCGGAGCGGTAAATAACAGGATCAAATGGGGCTTTGCAATGGATTGTGCGAAGTCCCTTTTAGATGAAAGAAAAACAATGGCGAGCACATTCGAGACCATCTATGCCATCGCCCGGCGGATACCCTGCGGCCGCGTCACAACGTACGGCCAGCTGGCTCGCCTGGCCGGCAATCCACGTTTATCGCGCGTGGTCGGGTACGCCATGAACAGCTGCCCCTACGACGATGTGCCCTGCCACCGGGTCGTCAATCGGTACGGCGGATTGTCCGCTGCCTTCGAGCCGTTGGGGCGTGATTCACAGCGCATGCGTCTGGAAATGGAAGGCATCGAATTCCTGGCGGACGGGATGGTGGATCTGGAGCGGTTCATGTGGTTTGGGTAACCCCAAACCGGTAAACCGTCGTATGCCGAAAGATCTCGTCTGCCTGGTAAACAATGCTCGGGAAATTCTCGTGATGAACGGCGTCAGGGTAGTACTGCGTTTCCAGGCAGTAAGAGCCGCGCACCTGGTACTGGGCGCCGTCCTTGCCGGGTTCACCAGGACGCATGTTGTTGGCGGTGTAGAACTGGACCCCGGGTGAGGTCGTCTCGACCGACATCGTCCGGCCAGAGAGCGGGTCCAAAACCAGCGCACAGGCAAACAGACTCGGTTCAGCTTGTCGTCCCAGGTAACCACGCAGAACATAGTTGTGGTCATAGCCGCGGGCGTAGGCTATCTGGGCCTCCGGGCTGTCGATGTCCTGTCCGATTGGCTTGGGCAGGGTGAAATCGAGTGCAGTGCCGGTTACCGGGAGGATCTCCCCGGTCGGATAGCAGGTCTCGTCGATCGCCGTGACCTGGTCGGCGTGGATGGTCAGGAGTTGATCGTCGATCACACCAATATTATGGCCACGCAGATTGAAATAGACGTGATTGGTCAGGTTGATGATCGTCGTGCGGTCGCTGACTGCTTCGTAATCCAGGCGCAGAGCGTTGTCAGCGCTCAGTGTGTAGGTCAGGTGAGTCGTGAGCCTGCCGGGGTACCCTTCCTCCCCGTCTTCGCTGACAAGGGTGAAACGGACCGCTGGATCGTCGCCGTCTGACAAAACCAAAGCCTGCCAGAGTTTCTTGTCAAAGCTGACGAAACCGCCGTGCATATGATTGGGATCTTTGTTCTTGGCTAGTTCAATGATTTGGCCATTGAGGGTGAAACGGCCTTGTGCGATCCGGTTGGCCACGCGGCCGATCGTCGCGCCGTGGCGCGGGTTATTGGTACTGAGATAACCGGCCATATCCGGATAGCCCAGCACGATGTCAGCCAGCTCACCCGTGCGATCTGGCACCCACAGGCTCTGGATTGTCGCGCCAAAGTCCAGCAGGCTGGCCCGGCAGCCGCTGGAATTGGCGAGTACAAAACGCGTGACTGGATTTCCCTGTTTGTCATTGCCGAAACGTTCCTGAATCAGGCTCATGGGTCAGACCTCCTGTACAGATGGTTCCCAGCTGAACGAGCCAGCCAGCAAGGATTGGGCCAACGCATCACCGCTGGTGCTTTTCGAGAAATTTCCGGGCCCTGCGGGCGACAGCCGCCCGGCTATTGTCGGTCAAGGCGCGCGCAAAATCGAGGATCTGGTCCTGTGCTTTTGCCTGATCATAATACCCATCCAGGCTATCGAGCACATGTCCGAGCAGGATGTTCTTGCACTCGGGAGATGGCTGATTCTTGCGATAGTAGGTGTTGGCGGTTACTGCCAGCAGTCGCCGGGTGATTTCGGGCTCCAGCTCTGGATGGTGTCGGATGATTGCTGGCGATGTGGCTGCGACATTGGCTGCTGTAATCATGGCGGGCTGATTGAGGAGCGCGAAAAAGCGTTCGAAAACCGAGGGGAATTTTCGATCGACGTCAACCATGACCAGGTTGCCCAGAACAAAGATGCCACCCCACTGGATGAACGCGTTGGGGCTGTCCAGCCAGGATACGATGGCATCAAAATATGGATAGAGCAGAGCAGGCTGACTGACGCTCAGATTGCGCAGGATTTTTTCGGCGGTGAATTTTGTGCTGCCCTTGTCAGAGTCGATAAAATCGAGCAAGTCCCGGATCCGTGCTGGGTCAGACGCGACATCCTGCTCAGCCCGGGAGAAATTTTTCGTCCAGGACACATCCGTCAGCCAGGCGCGGACTTCGGAGGACCACGTTTCATTGCCCAAAAGCAGGCCCTCCTTCCAGACGTTTTTCGATGCGGTTGACCAGGAAAGTCAAATAGGGTGAGGAGCCTTTTTTCTGGCCGAAATCCCAGTCGGCCCAAGCCTTCCAGACGGATTGAGGCGTGTACCAACCTGCGGCATCTGCCTGGGCCTGGACCACAGCCAATAAGCTCCGGAGTCGAGGATCACCCCGTGCGTGAGGAAATTGCGACAAGACCTCTAAGACGTGCAAAATATCATACCAGACGAAAGGCGCTTTGAGCTTGCGAAAATCTGTTCCCATGTAAAACAGATAGGGGTGCTTATCGAGGCTGTTTTCCCAAAGTCCAAGCAGCGTTTCCACACCTGCCCGGGCCACATCCGAGTCACGCCAGGCAGGTTTTAAGGCCAGCAACTGAAGCATGATCAGCGTCGCGTACGGGCAGGGGTCATCCTTGCGACCAGGACCACGAAAAGAGCCCAGTTCAGGCGACACCGTGCACGGCCAGCCCGTGTCCAGCCCCAGACTCATCAGATACAGTACGGCAGCATCGACCCGGTCGGAAAGAAGATTCATTTTGGCCACTGAATACAGGATCAGAGGGGCATCGCACAAAGCCCAGGCCCAAGTCTCCTGACCGCTGCCGCCGAAATGGACGAGGATCTGGGTTGGCAATTGGAACAGGCCATGTGGGTCGCGCTGGACTTCCAGGCGTTTGATTAGCCCGGTAAAATCACCATCGCCCGACACTAGGCCGAGATCAGCAAGAAAGGCCAGTTTGTGGTAAAGCTGTCCTGCACTCTTATGGCTGTTGAGGACGATGCCCGGCCAGTCGGCGAGCGCTTGAACCAGTCCGGCAACCAGTGGGTGATGGATCATGTCGTCTTTGGCCTTACGGACATAGGGATCATGCTCTGGCAACCCGACAAGGTCACGCAGCGTCCGGTAGGTCACCCAGGGAAGGTTGGATTCAAGCAGTCTCTCCGGATTGATCGACATGTTTCATCTCCACTTCTTTCAAATGCCCAAATCCGACCTTGATCGCATGAGTCGGACAGACGGCCGCACATTCGCCACAGCGGATGCACTCGGCCGTATTGGGATCGGCAGGCACGGTCACGGCCATCGGACACTGGCGGATACAGTTACCGCAGCCGGTGCAGGCAGCATGATCCACCCGGACCCGATAGAGGCTGATGCGGTTGAAAAAGCCGTAGATGGCACCAAGCGGGCAGACATAGCGGCAAAACGGGCGCGAAATCTGGACCGACAGGCTCAGGAAGATGAACAGGAGCAGGCCTTTCCAGCTGAACAGCCAACCGGCCAGCGGGCGCAATTGGTCATTGACCGAGAGCAGCGGGATCCCGGCAAACAAAGTGCCGGAGGGACAGATGTATTTGCAGAAATAGACGTCGCCGTATTGGCCGGTTACGGTCGGCAAAAAGGGCAACAGAACGACAAAGAGCAGCAGCAGCAGATATTTAAGCTGTAAAAGCAGCTTGTGCAGCAGCTCCTTGTGTTCGGGTTTCCATTTCGGCGTCGGAATCTTGTGCAGCCAGTCCTGGACCAGGCCAAAGGGGCAGGCCCAGCCACAGACAGCCCGGCCAACCAGGCCGCCAACCAGGGTCAGAAAACCCAGGACATAAAAGGAAATCTGCTGGTTGGGATTGCTGATCGAGCCTTGCAAAGCACCCAGTGGGCAGGAGCCCAACGAGCCGGGACATGAATAGCAGTTCAGACCGGGCAGACAGGCATTTTTCAGCGGCCCCTGGTAGATCGTGCCCTTGAAAAAACCGGCCAGGTAGCTATTTGTCCCAAGGACAAACAGGCCCTGGAACCATTTGCGTTGTTTTTGCTGGCGTGGCAAGCGCTGCTTGAATGGGAGCCTGGGCTTTTCCTTGCCGGATACCATGGCGCGCACCTCAACCGATGCCAATACAACCCAGGCAAAGCTGGGTCGCCCGGCGCCAGAGCTCGAGCACATCACCACGCAGAATCCCGCCCACCAGCAGGACGGTACCAAGGGCAAATACTACGATCCGTTGCGTCAGCAAAGACATAGACAACCTCCGTCAAACAACGTGTGCCAAGAAGCAGGAAATCGTTCAGCTTTCAGGACAGGCCGTCATTGGCAACCCGAATCAGCCAGCCAGAACGGCGTCGAGCTTGCCGCCGAGGATGCTGCCCAGTTCTTCGCTATAGCCCGTCAAGGAATCGACCACGGTGCTGTCTTTGACGATTGAAAAATGAGGGATGCCGTTGACGCCGAAAGCCTGGGCGATCGGTCCGGCATAGTCGGTATTGATCTTGACGATGCGGGCCTTGCCATCATAGGTCTGGGCCATTTCCTCAATCACCGGCGCAGACAACCGACAAGGGCTGCACCATTCAGCCCAGAAATCGATCAGGATCGGTTCCTGGGTTTCCTTCATGTAGGCGGCAAAATCAGCAATACCGACATGCTCATAGTCCGAGCCATTCCAGACAACTTCATAGACAGCGGATTCAAGTCCGGCTGTCGCTTCGTCTTTGGGGGCATTCTGGGCCAACAGCGCATAAACAGCAACAGCGACAATGGCAAGGACAATGACAACGATCAGGCCGACGCGGATTTTCCTGGAATAATCAACCATGTTTGACTCCTATGTGTGTGTGATCAGACGGACAGTTTTCCCTACACTACCATAAGCAGGGTGTCTCTTTCCTGTGCCAAAGTCACACGACACCAGTTCCCGGCAGAAAACCAGCTATTTTTTATAGGTGCGCTTGATTTTCTTCGAGCTGGTCTTTTCAAATTCCGTCGGCCGCAGGTCGAATTCGCGGATGTATTTGTAGGTGACCATGCCGTGGTTGACGCTGCGGATGATCTGGTCGATCGCATCGCGCACGTCTTTGGAATCGAGCGGGACATCACCAAAGACCTCGCGGACTTTTTCTTCATTGGGGAAGATATCGGCTCGGACGATGGTCTCGCCATCATCATCCTCACGACCTGAAACCAGGCATTCAGCAATCAGGTCATTCTGCAGGAGTTTGAACTCGATCTCCTCAGGGAAAATGTTCTTGCCATTTTTGGCAATGATGACATTTTTCTTGCGGCCTGTGATGATGACAAAGCCATCCTTGTCCTGGTAACCCAGGTCGCCGGTATGGAAATAACCCTCGCTGTCGATTGCCTCTTTCGTCGCGTCTTCATTCTCATAATAGCCCATCATGACATTAGGGCCGCAGCCGACGATTTCGCCAATGCCGTTTTCGTCCGGATCAATGATCTTGATCTCGACACCTGGCAACGGCAGGCCAGCAGCGTTGTCCTTGTAGTCGACGTCACGGTTAAGGGCCAGGATCGGGGCACATTCGGTCAGGCCATAGCCTTGGACGCTTTCCAGTCCCAAGTCGCGCAAGCCAGCGATGATGGCTGGATCAATCGCGGCACCTCCTGCGATCAACAGGCGCAAATGACCACCAAAATTGTCATGGACTTTGGCAAACAATTTCTTGCGCTTGTCGATGCCGACTTTGCGCAGGAGTCCGGAAATCTTCAAGCCGAGGCGGAATTTTTTCGCCAGCTCCGGATTCGAAGTGGCGGATTTGAGGATCCTTTTGTAAAACAGCTCGAGCATCAGGGGAACAGCCAGCATGACCGTCACCTTGGACTCCTGCATATTCTTCGTAATGTGGCGCAAACCCTCGCAAACGGCCACCGTCGCGCCACGGTAGACCGGGCAGAGGAAGCCGCAGGTGCATTCATACGTATGATGCAGCGGCAGGACAGACAGGAAAATGTCGTCGGTTCCGATGTAGAGCATCTGGCACATTGCCTGCAGATTGATGCAAATATTGCGATGGTTGAGCATGACGGCCTTGGACATTGCGGTTGTACCTGACGTGAACAGCAGGATGGACAGAGCTTCCGGATCGATCGGGGCGCTGGTGAAATCCGTCGCGCCTTGTACCAGCATGGATTCCCCCTGCTGCAGACAATCCCAGAAGGAAAGTTCACCGGTCACCGTCGGCTGGTCCATGGTGATAAAGGTCTTTACCGTTCCGATGCTGTCCCGGATCGCGTCAACTTCTTTTTGCTTGGACGACGCATAAACCAGTACATCAGCCCGGGAACGATTGAGAAGATTGGCAATCTCCGCCTGGGGCAGCTCCTTGTCAAGCGGCACGACGATGCCAGTGCCATTCACCGTCGCCAGGTAGGTGACATACCATTCATAGCGCGTCTCGGCCAGGATGGCGATCCGGCTATTCTGAAGCGACTGGGCGAACAACCAGGTACCGAGGGCATCGACATCGCGGGCAAATTTTTGATAGGTGACGGGCAGATAGGGAGCTGAGCCCGTATCCGAAGAGCGGCCCGTTTGAGGCACCGCAGCAGCCGGCTGGCCGATCGCCCGCGGATCTTTGACGAGGAAGACGGGCTTGTCACCGTAGAGGCCGGCACTCTGGCGGATCATGTCACGGAGGTCTTTGATCGGTCGGACTTCATACAAGGGGATGTTTTTCATTACGGTCGCTCCTCTTCCTTGAGTGTGAGCAGCCTGGCAGCAACCGAATCCAGCCCATCCAGATCCCGCTGCCAAAGCCGATTTGTGAAAACTATCAGGAACTATTATAACTATAGATCTGTTCTTTGTCTCTTCCGACATGTAGTGGCAAGCAACCCGGCAAATGACCCGTAGCACAGTTCCTGCTTGAGTGGCAAGAGGAGGTCTTTTTTGGCTCTTTATCTAATATCGTGAAAGGCAGGTCAGAACTGGATTTCTTGCAGTCGCAGCCATTGATCAGCTTGACGGTCAACCAAGCAGTGAAACGTGTACCCTGGAACGTTTATTTTCCGCCCACGGGGCCACCCGTCGCGCGACCCCTGGCCCCGGATCGTGCAACTTCCGCTCTGGGGGTCACCCTTCGCGCGACACCCTTGTCGCTTAATAAAGTTTTCAAATAACCACGGCAAAAAACGGGTTAACTGAAAAGTTTACCGCCCGTTTGCAAAGGTTAAGTCCTGAAAATTGAAAAATACAGTCAGGGAAGCCAGAAAACGGCCCTATAAGGGCAGCCAAGATGCACAAAAAGTGCTATTCTAGATGTACAGAACAGAGAAATGAGCAACCTGAATACAGCTCGGGAAGACGTCGGTGTTTTTGTAAATCTTAACGCCTGA
>Ga0228536_1000430_pt1 | contig 81422 bp, 72 predicted proteins | sample SJ1Smetagenome_FD_168611 | JGI IMG/M metagenome (GOLD analysis project Ga0228536, IMG submission 168611) | Enriched culture of PCE-dechlorinating microbial communities from Ithaca, New York, USA - SJ1.S | ecosystem: Engineered > Modeled > Simulated communities (microbial... > Unclassified...
ACTGTACGCTTTATTGAGAGAGGAACACAATCTTTCTATGGGGATTACCTTTATGATTTGATCGTACCAGCAGATCATTTTCTACGAAAGTTGAATGAGGTCGTCCAATGGGAACGGTTTACCCGCAAGCTGATCCGTCTGTATAAAGGGGAAGGTGTGGTTGGGCGGCCTCCTTTTGAGCCAGCCTTGATACTCAAAGTAGAACTGATTGCTTATCTCTACAATCTATCGGAACGCCAAGTTGAGGTCTATCTCAATGAAAACTTACCCGCCAAGTACTTTGTAGGGTTAGCAGTTGACCAGAAAGCGCCGGATCATTCCACCCTCACCGTGTTTCGGGAGCGGTTAGTTCAGCGCGGCAAGCTGAAGGTGTTCGAAGAGATGTTAGCTGAGATTGTGCAGATGGCATTACAAAGTGGGGTGCAGTTTGGCTCGATACAAATCGTGGATAGTGTGCACAGCATTGCCAATGTAAATACAGCCAAAGAAAAGAAGCGTGAGGAAAAAGGAAAAGGGCCGCATGATCCGGATGCGCGCTGGGGGGTGAAGCACACCCGCAAGGTGAAGACGCCTGAAGGGAAAGAGGTTGAACAAATCGAATACTTCTTTGGGTATAAATCCCATGTCAGCCTCAATGCCGAATCAGGGCTCATTACCAGTTTAGAGGTTACTTCTGGGGAAGCATGGGATGGGCATCATTTTTGTTCGTTGGCAGCACATGATCAACAGCAAAAGTTGCCCGTAAATACCTATGCGGCCGACAAAGGCTATGACGATGGCAATAATCATTTTTACTTGGAATTGAAAGGTTTGCATTCAGCCATACACCTGAAAGACAATCGTTTAGACAAAAAAGATGACAACAAAGAAATCTGGGTAAATTTAGTCAAGACGCCCCAATATCAGCAAGGTTTGAAGGAGAGGTACAAGATCGAGCGCAAGTTTGGCGAAGGTAAACAGAGTCATGGACTAGGACGATGTCGCTATGTTGGCAAGACCAAGTTTGCTATTCAAGCTTTCTTTACAGCTATCGTTCTCAACTTGAAGCGCATGGTTAAACTGCTCACTGGGATTGGGTTTAAGACACCGGCTGTGGCGATGGCTTAGCCAAGGGTGAATTGTCGATAGGACGCGAAAAGGAGTAAAAAATAGCACTATAAGGTCTAATAATGAGGCAAATTGAGGTGGTTTTTAGCAAAGCTTTGCCATAGATTTCACAAAAAAGCCTGTTTTGCCCAGGAATTGCCAAGATAAGCGTGTATTTCAACACCCTCAAAGCGACCAGGAAGTAAGTTCCTTTAGTCACGAATAAAAATCAGAATACCTCTTGGTAATAACAAAAAGCAGCCAGATCAATCTCATGGCTGCTATTTGTCTTTATCAGAAATTGCCTTCTCAGGTTTATTCCTGGGTTGTGCTGGCAATGTCTTCGGCTGCCTGGGTGGCTTCATCAGCCAGTTGTTCGACCTTGACCTTGGTGCTGCGACCTAATTCGGTAGCTTTTTCTTTGGTAACTTTGGCAAGTTCATCAGCTTTGGCAAGGGCATCTTTGTACGCCACTTCAGCCCTGTGCTTGGTTTCTTCGTAAGTTTCAGAGCCTTTTTCCTTCAGTTCAATGGCTTTCTCTTTAATCACCTGGCGAGTTTCCTCACCGGTTTGAGGTGCCATCAAAAGGGAAACGATTGCACCCGCAAGGGCTCCGACAGTGAAACCCATCAAGAAAGATCCAAAATTGCTTTCGTCAGACATAGTAATCTCCTCTATTATTTATCGTTTTAAGCGAAAAATATCAACAAGTTTTTTGATGCTCGCAAGTGATTCATTTAACTTAATCACTGGTTCGCTTACATTATCACTTAAGAACCGAACAGTTCCTTTGAGTGTATTGACCGTATCGGTGGTTGAGTTCAGGATTGGCTTGATCTCGTGCTGGAGTAAATTTGTCAGATTTGCCAGTTGGATGATCAACACAACCAATGCCACACCAATCACAAACATCATTAATGCCATCAGGATAATAAAAATGTCGCGTACCTGGGAGACAACCTGACCTTCTGCTCTTGCCAGGAAAAACAGACCCACAATCAATCCCACCAGGAGCAACGCAGCGATCACGATCGCAAGGATTGGTTTTTTCTCAGCAGTTGCGACAGGCTTGGTATCGATCTGCTCAGCTTTTACGCCATCAGAAACTTCAAGAGTGTTCATCGGGTTTTCAGACATTTTTTCCTCAAAATTATTATAACGCATAGAAAGCGCTCACCAATCGCTTGTAGAGTTCCGGCTAGAGATCCTCACTGATCGCAAGCTCTTCATCCGAAGTCGCAAACAGCTTTTCGCTGGGGCTCAATGAGATATCGCCGAAAAGAACCGGTTGATCCGTGTCAATCATGTCCTGCTTGACCAGCTCCAGGATCGCCAGGAAAACAACGATGATTTGAATGCGATCAGAATTTTCCCCAACCAGACCCGAGAAGCTGGCGCTGCCCAAATCTTTAAGAATTCCAACTATTTCCTGGACCTTGTTCCTCAGGGTCATCTTTGGAATTCGGATCGAAGACCCTTCGATGATGGGTCCTTCCTGGCTGGCGAGCCTTTCCAGGGCGACGATCAGATCTGTGATATCGACACCGGTCAGGTCGAGCTGAACATTGACAGGATACGACTTAGGCACATGCAGATGGCAGCGCAGATTTTGATCGAGCCGGGAATTTAACCAGGCTGTCGTATGTTTGATCTCGCGGTAAATCCTGAGTTGCCGTGCGAGGGCTTCGCCGAGGTCTTCTTCCTCCGGTTCTCTCACCGGAGATCTGGGGAGCATTGCTTCTGATTTGATTTGTACCAGTTTAGAAGCAATCACCATGAATTCAGAAATGTAATCTGGATCGGCCTGCTCATTTTCGCGCACATAAACCAGGAACTGATCGGTCACCTGCGCCAGGGCGATTTTGGTGATATCCAATTCCGATTTTTGAATCAGATCCAGAAGCAGATCGAGTGGACCGGAATATAGTTCGGTTTCGATCTCGTAGTCGTCTGTTTCGCGGATCCATGAGCCAGCCATATGGTAATTATAGTCGGAGTGAGTCAGAATTGTTGTAAACTTAGTTACACTTGTTTTGCCAGGAAGAAAAATGACTAAATACATCTGCAGAGACTGCTCAACACCTTATCCTGAAACGGGTTTACCACATGCCTGCCAAAACTGCGGCGCCGCATTTACACTCAGCGATCTGACCTACGCACCTCCCTTGAAAAAGTCCGGTAACAATCCGGGAATTTGGCGTTTTTCGAGCTCATTTGGACTGCCTGAAAGTTATCCCATCACTTACCTTGGTGAAGGGAATACCCCGCTTGTTCCTGTGTTTATCAAGGGATATGAATTCTGGGCAAAACTGGAAAACCTTAACCCAAGCGGATCTTTTAAGGACAGGGCGACCGCAGTGCTTACGAGCGTATTGAGGGGCAGGAACTTGTTGAGCGTGATCGAGGATTCCTCCGGAAACGCGGGCGGTTCGCTGGCTCTTTTTGGTGCTGCATCCGGAATTCACTGCCGGATTTACATCCCCAGTGGCACCAGCGGTCCAAAACGCCGGCAAATTGAGGTTTGCGGCGCAGAAGTGGTCCAGGTGGATGGACCGCGGGAGAACGCCCATCAGGCGGCTTTGGATGCGGTGAATAGGGAGGGTCTGCCTTACGCGAGCCATGCAGCGCAACCCTTCGGGATGGCAGGCATTGCGACCATCGCATTCGAGATTTGGGAGTCATTGGGTGAGATGCCAGGGACGGTTTTTTGCCCGATCGGGCACGGGTCTTTGTTTGCGGGAGTCATGATGGGTTTTGATGCGTTGGTGCGCGCAGGTGTCGCTCCAAGTAGACCCAGGCTGGTTGGTGTTCAGCCTGAAGTTTGCGCTCCCGTCGTCACAGCCTGGCAAAAGAAAACCTTTACGGGCAGCACGGGAAGCAGTCTGGCAGAAGGCACGATGGTTGAAAATCCTGCCAGAAAAATAGAAATCTTGGCTTCTCTTGACCCGGAACGAGATCAACTTGTGAGCGTGACTGAAATGGAAATCGCCGATGCCTATCGATCTTTGGTCCAGGCTGGGTTGTATGTTGAACCGACTTCAGCGATGGCATTTGCAGCGAGTAAAAAGGTCGACGTGAAGCCGGGAAAGTCAGTGCTCATTTTGAGTGGTTCTGGGTTAAAATCAAGTAAATAAGTAGAACTGGGGAACCGTTTGACCTCAATGTGTTTGATGTTAAACGAATCGGCAGTTCTGCTGGAGGAAGAATGTTAAACACTGCTGCCAGTAGAGAATTAAAAAGACACCTGCCCGAAAATTTCACTGAGGATTTCTATCTCATCAGAGCCTTGACTCACAGGTCCTACGTCAATGAAAGCCGTGATGTTTTTGAGGACAATGAACGGCTTGAGTTCCTGGGCGACTCGATCTTGAGTTTTTTGGTCGCTGAATGGTTGTATCAGAGCTTTCCTGAAAAGAAAGAAGGTTTTCTGACGAAAGTCCGATCAGCGTTGGTCCACACCCATCAGTTGGCTGAATTTGCCCGCCAAATCGGGATCGGACCTGCTCTATTCCTGGGCAAAGGTGAGGAACTAGCCGGTGGCAGGGATCGTGATGCCATCTTGTGTGATGCTTTCGAAGCCTTGGTTGCTGCGATGTATCTGAGCACAGATATTGAGACTGTACGCGGCTTTGTGCATCCCTTACTGGAACAGGAATCTGATAACATCCTGCAAAATCATACCGAGGAAGATGTTAAGAGTCGGCTTCAGGAATGGGCTCAGGCGAAAGGTTTTCCTTCACCTACTTATGTGTTGGTAAATGAAACAGGACCTGACCACGCAAAGCTCTTCGAGGTTAGTGCTTTCATTAATGGTAAAGAAATCGCAAAAGGAACAGGGACAAACAAACAGATGGCAGAAAAAAGCGCCGCTTACCAGAGTATGAAAGTATTGGGAATTATCAGAAAATGACAGAAACCAAGTTAGCCTCTCTCGTACTGCACGGCTACAAAACCTTTGCAAAAGAGACCAATCTCGTTTTTCCTGCCCGGATAACTGCAATTGTTGGTCCGAATGGTTCGGGTAAATCCAACGTTGCCGATTCAATCCGATGGGTACTTGGCGAGCAATCCTATTCGATGCTGCGCGCCAAGAAGACAGAAGACATGATCTACTCTGGTTCGGAAAACAGATCCAGGGCTGGCATGGCGTCGGTTTCGATCACGTTTGATAATCAGAACAACTGGCTGCCCATCGACTATTCTGAAGTAACTCTCACCAGGCGTGCCTACCGGGATGGGCAGAATGAGTATTTGCTCAACAACCAGAGAGTGCGTTTGAAGGATTTTCATGAACTTCTGGCAAAGACGGGTCTTGCAGACCGAACCTACACGATTATCGGTCAGGGATTGGTGGACGTGGCGCTTTCGATCAGGCCGGACGAAAGAAGAAGGCTTTTTGAGGAGGCAGCCGGGATTGGTCTTTATCGCTCCCGAAAAGAAGAAGCTCTGAGGCGATTGGAAACCACCCAGCGCAACCTGGAACGGGTTTCTGACATCATTGATGAAATTCGCCCGCGATTACGCAGCCTGGAGAAACAATCTACACGGGTGGGGGAATACAAGCTCGTCCAGAAAAACCTGAAAAACAACCTGCGCGAGTGGTACGGCTACCAATGGATGGTTGCCCAAAGCCAGCTCGAGAACACCAGGGGGTTGCTTGCGGAAGCAGAAGCTGCTTCCACTGAATCAAAAATTACTGTTGATGGGGACCGGCAGCGTATCGAAGTCCTGCGGCAGGATGTTGACCAAAAAAGAGCCGAGATAGACCAATTGATGAACGCTCTGCGAACACTACGCGATGAGATCCAACTTCAGAACCAGGCTATCGCGGTTCTGGATTCCAGGAAGCGATCAGCCGAAGAATCCCGCGGTCAATTGGTGATGGATTCTGGAAATCTTGACGAAACAATCTTGAGCGAAGAAAAAATCCTGACAAGCCTTGTTGCCGAACAGAGCCGGCAGGAGCAGGAATTAGCGTTATTATCTGAGAAGTTTACGGCAGCTAACAGTGAATACGAGTCACTAAAAGCCCAAAAAGACACCCTTGATAAACAAGAACGCGTTCTCAGCTCGAAACAACTGGAATCTGAGAAAAATGTGGCTGTTCTTCGTGCCAGAAGGCAGGAACTTGCTTACCGTGCAGAGGAATTGAAGAAATCGACCGCAGGCAGTCAGGAGAAATTGCAGGCTGTTTCAGATAAGAGGGTTCTACTCGAGAAACAGCTTGATTCAATTCAATCTTCGATCTCCAACCAGGAACAGGCAATTGCAGTGCTCGAGACAGAGATCGAAAAGCAGGGCTCCGACAAGACGCTTCTGGCAAAATCCCTTGATGAGATCAATCGCCAGCTTAACGGTTTGAATCTGGAAAAGAATCGAATAGTCAACCGGCTGGAACTGATGCGCCAAAGCCGTGAAAGCCTGGAAGGTTTTTCGGAAGGGGCGAAGGGCGTATTAAAGGCAGCCAAGGGAAAAGCGCTCCAGCGTGAAGTTACGGACCTGGTGACAAAACTGGAGGTTCCTGAGGCTTATGAGCGCGCGATCAATGCCGCTCTGGGGGAGGCTGTTGACGTTCTCGTGGTAAAAGGTGAACTCGATCAGGCTGTGATGAGGGAACTCTCGAGTAAAACACAGGAACGTTTTGCGATGATCGGTGAAATCGCGCGAAAGAGCCACACCAATAAAGTTAATCTATCCGATCCCCGTGTTATTGGGAATGCGGCTGACCTGGTACAAACTGAAACAAGCCTGCGCCAAACCATTGACCAATTACTGGGAAGTTTCCTGGTGGTTAAAGAAATGGATGAAGCCCTCAATCTTTGGGAAGAACATGGGGAGACGAATTTCGTTACCCTCAATGGCGATGTGCTTCTGAAAAATGGCATGGCGATGCTTGGAAAAACGAATGGAGCTGGCAAAGTAAGTTATTCCCGGGTTACTAAAGCGCTGCAGCAGGAATTAAGCGAAACGGAAGAAGCCTTAAAAAAGGCACGCGAGGTTGAGCAACGCGGTAAGTATGACATTGGTAACCTGGAGTCCAAGCTGCAAGGGATGATGAAGCAACGGCAGGACCAGAACTCAAAACTTTTGCAAAGCCGGAAAGAATCAAATGCCCTTCAGTTGGAGTTGGACAAACTCAACGGTCAGCAAAACTGGCTGCAGCAACAGATCAATACCGGTGCAACACAGCAGAAGCAGCTTTATGAGCAGCTCGAAGAAACCGCAACTAAAGAAAAAGCTAACCAATCGGAAAGCGAGCAACTGCGGGCTGAGATTCAAAGCCTGAGGCAGAAAAAAGAAAGTTTTAACACGCTCGAGTTGGAAGGGCAGGTCCACTACCTGCAAACCGAGAAACAGGTCTTGCAGCAGGCACTTCAGCACAGTAAAGTCAGCGTCATTTCAGCGACGGAGCGGCTTGAGAATGACAAAAAACGTCTGTCCTTGTACCAGGATCGATTGAAAACCCTTGAAATCTCCCTGGAGGGTTACGAAAAAGAAGTAAATCAGGCTAAACAGTTGGTGGAACAAAAAAACCAGCACGCAGAATCACTTCAAAAAGAGCAGCTTGATCCATTGCGGGCAGAATTGCATTTAGCTGAGGAAATGAACCGCCAGATCTCCCAACAGGATAGTGAGAACCAGAAGGAGCTATCAAACAAGGAACGTCTGGTTGTGCACTACAAACTCGAGATGGTGCACCAGCAGGAACGTATTGAGGCTTTGCGAAACCGGATCGAAGATGATTTTGGCTTGATAGAGCTGGAATACAAAAACGAGTACGCCAAATCGACACCCTTGCCATTTCCCGACCTGGTCATTGAATCTTTACCAGTGATCAAGGAGTTACCTGAAGGAATTGAAGAGGCGATCAGGCAACAAAAAAGCCAGATCCGCCGTATTGGAACTGTAAACCTTGAAGCCGAAGCCGAATACCGCGAGGTAAAAGAACGCTACGAAAGCCTGACAACCCAGACATCTGACCTGAAGGAAGCAATCCAGGATATTGAGAAACTTATCAAAGAACTGGACGAAGTGATGCGGGTAGAATTTTTGAAGACTTTCAAGGCGGTCAGTGTTGAGTTTACAGCCATGTTCGCGCGACTGTTTAATGGCGGCTCAGCCAGGCTGTCACTTTCTGATGAGGAGTCTCCAATCGAGGGCGGTATTGAGATTGAAGCCAGACTTCCCGGTAAAAGAGAGCAGGGTCTCGTGTTACTCTCTGGTGGTGAACGCAGTCTGACGGCTGTTGCACTTGTTTTTGCCTTGTTGCGCGTCTCGCCAACGCCATTTTGCGTGCTGGACGAGGTGGACGCGATGTTGGACGAATCCAATGTGGGGCGGTTTCTTGACCTTTTACATGACCTTTCAAAGGATACGCAGTTCGTCCTGATTACGCACAACCGCAATACCGTCTCGGCTGCGGACGTGATCTATGGCGTTACGATGGGCAAAGACTCAGCAAGTCAAATCATCTCACTCAAACTTGAAGAAGTTGATGAGAGCTTCGTTAGATAAGAGAAAGGCCGGTCTCATAGAGAACCGGCCTATTTTTGAAATCTTTATTTACTGCCCGAAAAGAATATCGGTTAACTGAGTTGGAACAGCAGGTTTGCTGGGGGTGATGGTCTTCCAGATTTCATCAATCTGAATGTCAGTGCGCGCATTGCGCTGTTCGAGCAGCCAATTATCAAAAAATGCCTGTTTGTTTTGTTGGAACTTAGTGGCATTAATGTCATTGATGGCTTTGGTGACAAGTTGGATTACATGCCAACCATAGGTTGTTTCGATGGGCTCACTGAGCTCACCAGGTTCGTTCAGAGCGAAAGCTGCATCTTTGAATTCCTGGATGTAGTTGTCATTCTTGCCAATCCAACCGAGGTCGCCGCCGTTATCTTTGTTTGAAGTGTCGGTAGAGTATTCAGCAGCAAGTGCCGTCCAATCCCCACCATTATTCATCTTATCGATAACTTCCTGGGCAACTTCCTGGGTATCAACAAGGATGTGTCTCACCCAAACCTGTTCTTCCTGGGGAACCATATCTTTGGTCAGGTCTTCCTGCAACTTGGTACGAAGAAGATCGGCGCGGAAGATTTCCTCAATCTGCTTGCGACTAATTCCCAGGTTCTTGACCTCATCGAGGTAACTGCCAAGTTCCTTGCCATACAGTTTCGTTGTATAAACTGTCGGTGTGGGTGTCACAGTGGGGATCTCGGTGGCGGTTGGCTCCACGGTTGGGGTGGTCGATTCCGCAGTTGCATCCGTTTCGCTTACTGCGGTCGGTTCCTGGGTAGGCTCCCAGCCTTCAGGCGTGGAAGTCGACGTTGGGGCGGGGGTTGCAGTTTCGGTGGGCTTGATCAAAGCAAATTGCTCACTCGACCAGGTTGGGGTATTGACGATGGTTGGAGTGATGGTTGGCGTTTTGGTTCCCATCGGATAGAAACCGAAGGACGACTGGATCGCTTCCTGGACTTCCTCGTCGGATACGGTCAATCCGCGTTTGGCAGCTTCCTCCCGGATGATTGCATCATCGATCATTTGGTTCAGAACATTTTCCCCAATCAATTCAGTATCATTCAGTTGAGCAACCAACTCAATTCCAGCGGATTTAAATTGTGTGCCTGAATCTCCAAAAAGCTGGGCATAGTAGGCATAATTACTGGCGGTGTTGAGCATGTTCAGGCGAGTATAAGTGACATTTGACTCAAAATCACCCGCTTTAATTTCAGCATCCCCCACACGAGCCACAACTTTATTAGGCTGGACGATGTAACTATCGACCAGGACGTAAACCAACAAGAGTAATGCAAGTCCGATGACAACGCCAGTTACAATCAATGCGGACTTAATTTGTTTTTCTTCGCGTTCCTTACGGGCAATGTGCTTTCGGGTTACAAGCTTTGGGCTCTCGGTTTTTTTAGCCATACTCAATCACCCAGCCTAATTATTTTCGGCCCAGAAATCACCCTCGAAAGGCAGTAAGGCTATGTGACGGGCGTTCTTGACAGCCGTGGCAACCTCACGCTGGTGCTTAGCACAGGCGCCGGTCTGGCGTCGGGGGCGGATCTTTCCGGTCTCATTGATATAGCGAGACATTAATTCGACGTTTTTGTAATCAATGGCAAGGTTCTTGTCAGAACAGAACTGACAAAACTTTGGGCGTGAAACAAAGCGGCGGGGGCGTTCGCCTCGTTCACCGTTTTGGGAGCGTTCACCGCGGTCTGAGAATCTGCTTTCAGTCATGTTAACTCCTGTTATGCTTTGCGGACAACAATGTACCGCAGAACCTGTTCGTTGTAGCCTAAGGTGCGTTTGAGGCCGGCAACTTCTTCGGGTTTGTAGGTGAAGTCTACAAGTACATAGTAGCCTTCATTGGCTTTGTTGATGGGGTAAGCCAGCTTGCGCTTGCCCCAGCGATCAATCTTGGCGATCTCACCACCGTTGTTCTTAATGAGGGTTTCCACATTATCCACAGCGGTGTTTAGAGATGCTTCGTCCAGATCAGCCTGGAGAATAAAAATAAGTTCATAATTGTGCATACGTGTCGAGGCTCCTTTCCTCGGGTTTGCTCCTGCTTTTCGCCGTTGGCGGGCAGGAGTGGAAGGTTGATTTCAGGCTTATTCCTGAATTTAACAAGAAGCATTCTATCACATGTTTCCAATAATGCAAACAAAAACTGCCTCTTGGGCAGTTTTTGTTCAATTCACAGGCTGATCTTAGTTTTCTTCCCGTTTTTTCTTCTTATCAGAGGAAAACAGCATGGAAACGACGCTTACAATGAGCGAACCAAGCAAAGCTGACCAGAAATTGTCGACAACGTAGCCAGCGCTAAACCAGGTCTGAGCCAGGTGAGATGACAACATGAACATCGCGGCATTCAGGACGAGACTAAATAATCCCAGCGTAAGAATGATCAATCCGCAGGAAAGCGTTTTCAGGATCGGTAAAAGGATCGCATTCAACAGCGCGAGAATGGCAGCCGTGATGCCATACACAACCCAGGCATCGCTTTCGACATGAATTCCAGGGATCAACCAGGCGGCAACAAAGAGCGCCAACATAAATACAAGCCATCTTTTTAACAGGTTCATTTTTTCCTTTCTCATAACTTGTGTTAATTATCCCCTCAAGTTTGGCAAATAAGGCTATAAAATATAAGGTTTTTTTAAAAAATGCCCCTGGCGCGACTCGAACGCGCAACCAACAGTTTAGAAGACTGGTGCTCTATCCATTGAGCTACAGGAGCAAACGGGTGTTGATTATACTCTTTTTCCGGATGGATCAGACAGGGCGTATGCCTTTATATACCCGGGTGGTACCGATTGTCCGCAGGATGGTATCAGCTGGTTTTCCAACACGCTCAGCCAACTCGATCGCGTTAAGCGGTTGATTGCGGTTTATGATGAATACCTTAAAAACGGTATCCACTAGTGGGGCATTGGCAGTGATGAACCCCTCCTGCCTGGCACAATGATCGATCAGGGTCTGGATGAGTCCATCACCGCGTGTGACCTCACCCGTTTCAGGATTAACCAGATCCATCTCCTGCTCGTCAGAAGATTGGGCAAACAATTCCTGGTGCACGGGGCACATGAATGTTACTAATGAGTTTCGCCAGTTCCGGTCTTGGGATTTCCACCAGTCAAAATCCACGCGGAACTTCGTGGTCAGACCAGGTTTAATGAGACTAGCTTTGCTCAGCATTCAGATTAATCCTTTCCTTGGTCTGCCAGGTGGTAATAGTGATCACCCACGTGGATGATCTCAGGATTCGTCGAGAGGGCGTCGAGTAATTCCATCGGCGGGGTACGCCTGATGACATTGATCGCGGCATACAGATCAATAAAATGGACGTGATGCTGGCTGTTCAACTTTGAGAGCTCGTTCATCATTCGGAAAACATCCGACTTTAGCTGGATATTTCTCCCTGAGCGATCTTGCCAGATCTTATCAATGCCTTCCTGGTCGGGTATGGCGATTGCCATACGCTCATTGAAGCCGGCGTAAATTGGTTGACGTAAAAGCGCGAAAACCAGTCCGCCGTCGGCGCCTACCAGAACGGTTTTGATCCATTCTTTATTGGAGCGTTTTTTCTCCGCAGAAATGATCATGATGCCTGGATGTGTTGTCGCGCTGATCTCGATATTGCTGCCAGGGATGAGATTCTGCTGTTCAAACCATTCTCGTAAGCCGATCACATAATTGTGGGGGCGCACTACCCAAGCGGAAATTGGCTGCTGCGTTTGCTTGTCGATGAAACTGATTTTGATATTTTCAGATTCGAGAGCAGAAGGCAAGACGCGGTTAGAATTTGGGGTCACGGGAATGCTACCACTGCGCCAATGTGGATAGGTGAGGGTGATTGTGACCGTGTTTTCCCTGTCAACTTCGTCAATTTCATCATTGGTGAAAGACAATTCATCATCAAGATCGTAAAGCAGCTTGTAGGATTCTTCGTCCAGGTTATCCGCCAGTGGGACGATATTGTTTGAGCGAATGTAAATGGGAGGTTCAAGCACTGCTTCAGGTTCGAGGCGTTTCAGGAACCAGGCAATTTCACCCGTTGTACCGACTTCGTCGAAGCGGGGATCTTCCTGCAGGGCGTAGTTCAAGGAAAACTCGAGGAGTTTCTGATTTTGTTGTTCAGCGTTAAGCTCGAGCTCTTTCATCAAGGCTTCAATGTTCAAGGGGCCACCTTCGTGGGCGTCGAGTATGGCTTCCGCGAGATTGAGATACCCCTTGCTGATATCGATGAGCAAAGACCGGGGGAACCAGGTGTCAGCAATGCGCACAAGTTCGGACTGCTTTTCAAGCGCTTTTCGGAGCTTGGTCCGGAGAGCGGAGCCAAAAAGGCTGTGGATCTCGATTGGTTCCTCTGCATCCTCATCCTGGTTTTTGTAAGCCTTTGTGTTCAGGGCATGATCGGGCAGATTGGTAGCAAAAGATTGATGGACTCCACCTTCGAATTCGACATCCGTTACCGTAAAATTGCCAAGTGCGGCGTTTTCGCCAGGTCGGTTTGATATAACGATGGCTTGTTTCCAATCCAATTCAGGGAAACGAACTTTGGCGCCGATCTCGTAGACCTTGCTGGGGAGATAAAGCTCGCCCGCTGCTTCCAGTTTTGACTTTCTATCTCTTTCGCGCTCTTGTAGACGATGATCGATCAGTATCTGCAGCAGACCATCAATGTTTAATGGTTCTTCTTTTTCGAACAAATGGTTTGCCAGCTGTTGAAGATCGGAAGTTGTGATCTCGAGATTTGCCCAGTACGTCTTCCAGGCACTATTACTACCTGAACCCATAAAAAATCCTCTTTTTTCGCAATTATGGGTAAATTATACATGATAATCTCCGGGACTACGATTGGTTTTTTAGAGGTTAGATGAGACGATTGGCATATCAAGGACGGCAGGATTGTTATCAAATCGAAGTGGGCGGTTGCAAGATGATCGCAACAGCGGATTTCGGCACGCGGATCGTACATCTGAGCCAGGGAAACTGCTGGAATCTCTTTAAACTTTTCGAAAGACAGATGGGAAAAACCGGGGAAGATGAATGGCGTCTGAACGGCGAGCACGGGGTTTGGTACGCGACGGAAGATTTAGTAGACTCCTATATCCCAGACAACGACCCTGTTGAGGTGGAGTCGCTTTCACCCGATGAGATCTGTTTCAGAGTTGTACTGAAGCCTGAAGTCTAAAAATCGCTAACAATGCGCGTAGCCATAAAAGGGCGTGGATTTGAAGTTGTCAATCGAGTCAAGAACCTTAGTGAAAAGCTATTCAGGACAGCGTCGTAGGGTCTCACGATCCTGGCATCAGGTGGGGTGGGGTTTATGTCAATTTCCAAGGCGGCATCCCCTCTGAGACTTTATGCGCCAGCGGATACCTGAACATTTGGGACTATACCAGCTTTTCTGACATGGCTTATGCCTGGAATGCTGATTGGATCGAATTCCACCAGGAGCGTGCTCTTGCCAGGCAAAAGGTAGGAACCTATTTACGCGATATCTGGCTGGCATTCCGTAAAGGAGATTCCCTGATGATCAAGACCTTTGAATTCCACAGGGATGACGTTAGTGCGGATGATTTACCGGATCTTGGAAGCAATGTGGAGGTCTACTTTGATCCGTATATGCTTGAGCTCGAAGGGTTAAGCTCCTGGACAGATCTGAAACCTGAAGAGGCTGTGTTCCATATTGAACGTTTGCAGGTCCTCGCGATCAAACCCGGCTGGAGTAACGCAGAAGTGATCGAGCTGGCAAGAAACTCAATCACTTTTGGGTAGGTAAGAGATTTAAAGAATAAAAGAAATCAAAATTCCAATCATCAACCCCATGGCAGAGGTAGAAAATAGCATTAAGGCTTGCGATTTTCGAAAGTCCATACGACCGATACAATTTGCCTGGGTATCCTCGAGATATACGTCCTGATCGATCGGCTTCATCCTGACCGGTATAGTGGGCTGAAAACTCAATTCCTGTGTGTACGTTGCATTCAGCAAGATGGATTCCACTGGTTCTGGCGCCTTTGCGCGTTGAAACCGCTGGGTGTCAAAGGATAAACGGACATCCTCATAGGCTGCCACTTGATTCTTGGAATTGCCTTTGCCGCCTTTTGCCTTGAAGAAAGGCGGCAAATGTGGGGAGACAACCGAACGCTCCATCTTATCCTCTCGAGACAGACATCTTGCTGATATTGCCTTCTTCGTCTGCGACCACCCGTAATTGTTGTTGGATGGTTTTTCCGCCGGGTAACTCATCCGCGAAAGCATAAATGAGCAGATATCTTCCGGAAGACTGTTCTGTCACTTTCGGATGCTTTCCCCCCAGTTTCGGGTACTTGGCACTGACCTTTTCAGAGACTTTTTGTATCGAACTGGCTTTCATATTTTTCCTACTTGTTATTCTGCCTTCTGCGAAGAAAGGTCGGAACAGATAAATTGTCGCTCAGATTGGGTTGGTTTCCATAGCTTGACAAGCCAATTTCATTAAAATTTTCTTGGACCGGGGCATCATTGTCCTGGAATTTTGAGTTCCTGTAAACCTCGTTAGGTTCGGAAACGGTTGTCTCTTTTTCAAAAGTGGCTGTGATTTTTTCTTCCATTTTCTTGCCAATCCCAGTAACAATCAGGATCAACTGGACGCGGTCTTCCATACGAGGATCAGTGATGATGCCGGGAATGATATCGGCATGTGATCCGGTTGCTTGCTGGAGCGTGTGGAGCGCATCAGTGACATCCTTGAAGGACATATTGTTGCTGCCGGTAAAGTTGGCGATCATTCCGGTCGCACTGTAGAGGTCGATATCGTCCAGTAAGGGATGATGCAGCGCTTTTTCGATTGCCTGCTGCACCTTGTTTGGACCACTGCCTGTACCGATTGCCATCAGGGCTCCGCCACCGCGGGTCATAATGTTCTTGATATGGGAGAAGTCCACGTTGATCAGGCCGGTTTCGGTGATCAGTTCGGAAATTCCTTGAACTCCCTGGCGAAGTACGTCATCTGCAAGAGTGAAAGCCATTTCCAGGGGGAGGTCGCGTGGAGCGATCTCAATGAGTTTGTCGTTGGGAATGACTATCAGGGTGTCAGTGTATTCCTTCAGCCTGGCAAGACCTTCCTCAGCATTACGTTGGCGGCGTCCGAGTTCGAAGGAGAATGGCTTGGTGACAATAGCGATCGTGACCGCGCCAGAAGCTTTAGCTATCTTGGCAGCAATAGGAATGGCACCTGTGCCAGTGCCGCCGCCCATACCAGCAGTCAGGAAGACCATATCTGCACCGCGTAAAAGGGCAGCCAACTCTTTAGTGCTCTCTTCAGCAGCGTTTTCACCTACAACAGGCAAACCACCTGCACCTAATCCTCGCGTGGATTTGGGTCCGAGTTGGATCTTGTTAGGCGCCAGGTTGTTAGCAAGCGCCTGCGCGTCTGTGTTGGCGGCAATGAAAGTCACACCTTGCATTCCGCTCTCAATCATACGATTGATCGCATTTGAACCGCCGCCGCCTAAACCGAGGACAACAATCTTGGGTAATGCTGTGTTAAGCGGGACCTGACTGGAATAAGTAGAATAATTATTCATATTGTTCTCCTCATTTATACTGTGATGCCGATGCTGTTGACAAGTTGTTCTTCAACAAGGCAGCCAGCTTCGCGTAATAATTGAATATCATGCTCCGAAAATGCCGCATTCTCATTCCAGACCGTAACTTTACGGGCATTTGTGGCTTCGATAACAGAGAAGCCAATTGTGGGGCGGGCATCGCGAATGATTGGTCGGATGCGGTCAAGTGTGTTTTCGGGGATACCCCAATCGTATGATGGCAAAAGGAGGTAGTGGTCGATGGGATAGACCCATTCAGCAAGTCGGCTTGAGACCACATATTCCTGGTTCTGTTTTGTTGATTGAACAATTTTTTGTTTATACGCAGGAATTCCAGCTTCTTTTGGCTTCCCGTTGGCGTCGAAGTATGAGGTTTTGCCGTGAGGATCGCTTTCAGCTGCACTGAGTAACCAAAAACAACAACCCAAAACCGTTTCTGGCAGGGCAGTTGCGTTTTCAGCATTACCTGAAAGTGACAGGGCGATATCGACCATCTGTTCGAAGCTGTTATCGGAATTCAGTTTATTCTCAGCCACGCGCGACATACCGTAGTAAAAGAGGAAGAACTTCGGATTGATGTTGAGAATTTCATTCACCAGATCAGCGTACCAATTCCAGGTGTTGAAACCGATGTGGTCCTCTTCACCCAACTCCGTTTTGCTGTAAGGTCTTGTGGTCTTCCAATGTGCCTGCCCCCCTTTGCCCCAATCCAGCGGATGGTCAAAGGTTTGGGAACTAACTGCCATGTGGAAATTTGAGCCGAAGTCGAAGGATCGGCGCTGCTGAACGAGTTGAAGAACCTTTTTGAGGAATGAAAGATCCCAGTAATCACCTCCAGGTTCCAAAGGGGGGAAAACCGGAATAAGGCTGTTTTGCTCAGCTAAACGAACGAATGGCAGGTAGCGATCCAGAAATCTCTCCACGAGGTCCCCCTGTGACCAACTTCCATCCGTCCAGGCAGCTTTTGTGTTTGGTCGGTCAAAAAAGATGACATGTTTTACTCCCCAATGAGAGTAAGATGAGATCAAAACACGCAGATCTTCCGGACGGACAGAACTGTTGACCTGAAAATCGAAGTGTAAAATCGGCTGGATGCCAGCTTGGATCAGACCAGTGATAAATTCCTCCGGAATAGCGGCAACAGCAGGTGCTTTTAGAACCAACCAGGAAGCTTGCAGGGAGGAAAGTTCGGGGACCCAGAGCTCGAGATCTCGCGCTTGATAATGGTCATAATCCTGAAAGTAGTGAAAGCCCAGTCGTTTTTCCATATCATCCATCCATCTAACATTTTGCCTTACAGTTAATGTGCAAGTAATATGCCAAATGCCATTTTCTGCTATAATGCCGGCATGATCTTAGTGACTGGCGGAACTGGTTTTATCGGTGGTTATCTGGTGCGGCACCTGGCTGAACTTGGGAAACCTTACCGGATGTTTTTGCAACCAGGCATCGAGCAGGCAAACCTCCCCAAGCAGACCAACATGAACGTTGCCTTGAGTTCTCTTGATGATGAACGCGGCGTAAGTTCGGCGTTGAGAGGCGTGGAGGTGATCTATCACCTGGTTGGGGTGGAGCGGGCTGGTGTTCGTGCGAACCTAATGGAAACAGAAGTAAGCCACCTTGAACGATTCACGAGCCTTGCCAGGCAGGCTGGCGTGCAGCGTTTCTTTTATTTGAGTCACCTGGGTGCAGATCGAGCCTCGGCGTACGGCTTGATGAAAGCCAAAGGCGTAGCTGAAAGCATCATCCGGAAATCTGGCCTGACTTACACCATCATCCGCAGTTCAATGGTCTATGGCGAAGGCGATAACTTCACGATGAACCTGGCAAAGCTGATCAGGATGTCACCCGGGTTGGTATTGGTCCCAGGCGATGGCAGCACATTAGTCCAACCCTTGTGGGTGGAGGACCTGGTGACCAGCCTAATTTGGGCTCTGGAAATGCCGGCGACCGAAAATGCCATCATCGAGGTGGGAGGACCTGAACATCTGCCGTTTCTGGATGTGATGAAGTTGATTGGCACGCAGCTACAAAAGAAGCGTCGTTATGTGGCTTTTAACCCGGTCCAATTAAGTTTTCTGACCCAAATCCTTGAGAATCGTATCAAAGGATTCCCCACGACCGTTTTTTGGATGGATTACCTTGCCGAGAACCGGACTTGTGATCTGGACAGCATGCCTCGCAACTTTGGCATCAATCCAGCCCGCATGAAACATAAAATTGACTACCTGGATAGTGCTTTGAGGAGATAACACAATGCCACTTTGCATTCATGGACATTTCTACCAGCCCCCACGCGAGGATCCGATTTCCAACTATATTCCTGATGAAAGGGGAGCTGAGCCATTTCATAATTGGAATGAGAGGATACTGGCAGAATGCTATGAACCAAATGCCCATATGGGTAACTTTGGAAAGATCAGCTTCAATATCGGACCTACGTTGTTCGACTGGATGTGGAAATATGCGCCGAAGGTTGCCGAGAGCATCGTTGAACAAGAACGAGAAAACTTTTTGAAATATGGAGTTGGGAATGGCATGGCGCAAGGTTATACCCACAGCATCCTGCCGTTGCTCCCATATCGCGACAAAGTGACGAACGTGCGGTGGGGCGTCGAGGATTTCATTTACCGCTTCGGTCATCAACCCCAGGGGATCTGGCTTCCTGAGACAGCGGTTGATTTGGAGACCCTTTGCGTTCTGCAGGACTGCGGCCTTAAGTTCACTATCCTTGCTCCATGGCAGGCTAAACCTTTGGAATCCAAGCCCGGACCATATTATGTTGAACTCCCCGGGAACCGGAAGCCATTTATCGTTTTTCCATATCATCGTGAACTGAGCACAGAGGTAAGCTTTATTCCCAAGGCAACCGAGAATGGTGATGAGTTCGTATCCTCAATTCGTTCTCACCAGGGAATGGATCTATCGCAGTTTAATTTGATCGCCAGCGATGGAGAACTTTATGGACACCATCAGAAGTTCCGTGATCACTTTTTAGGTTACCTCCTGAATGGAGGTGGAGAAAAGCATGGAATCGAGTGGTCGTGGCCTGGATTGTGGCTGCTGGACCATCAACCTGAATCATATGCAATGCTGAATGAGCCGTCCTCCTGGTCGTGCATGCATGGCGTCAATCGTTGGTCCACGGAATGTGCTTGTACGCCTGGCGCCCGGTGGAAAAAACCTTTTTTCACCTCCATGCGCGAGATAGCTTCTTGGGTGGATTCGATCTATGAAACGCATGCAAGCCAATTGGTACCTGATCCATGGGAAGTTAGAAATCACATAGTCCAATTGAAACATGGACAGAAGAAGCTGAAAGATGTCTGCAGCGAGTGTGGTGCGCCAGACTTGGATGACCAAAACCTGAAAAAAATTGAGACGCTGCTAAAAGCGCAGTATGAATGCGTGCGGATGTTCACCTCCTGCGGTTGGTTCTTTGACGAATTTCATCGCATAGAACCGCAAAACAATATCGCTTACGCGGCGAAGGCGATCTGGTTAACCCAAAAAGCTACCGGGGAGCAGATAGATCCGAAGATCATCGAGGGTTTGGCGCATGTTCGCAGTGAAAAAACAGGTCTGAGAGCAGATACGATCCTTTCCCAGACCTTTATACGAGCGGATAACGAACAGAACGGACTAAGCCACCAATTCGATTAACACATCGAGTTGGTAACCTGAATCCTCCACAGCGGTTTCCAGTTCCTTTAGCAAGCGTTCCTGCGAAAGGATCGCTTCGAGTACTTCGCCGGGTTCAAGGTCGGCGGTCGCCAAGCGTACGAATCTCGCTGCGCGTTGGTACCAGATCAGATCGGAGATTTTTTCCTTGTTGAACCATCGCACGCCGTTGTAGGTGTTGATCTCAAGGTAATCATTGATCAGGGGGTCTGCAAGTAGGGTTTTAAGAAATTCCTGGGTGGTACTTTCTTCATCTATGACCGGAACCTGGTCCAACAGCCAACGCACAGCCTGGCTGTTACGATACGCCTCGTAATCGCTAAAGCCTACTTCTTTGAGTTTTGAGGCAATCAACTGACTTACAGGTCTGCGATCGGCTATCTGGCGATTTAGGTTGTCCGCAACCTGCTCCTCAACCGAACCTGCCAGGTTGGCAAGGAAATTCCAAACCAGTAGCAATAAGCGCTTGCGTGGATCCTTCTCGATTTCCTCAAGCAAGGTGCGGCTCAGCTCAGTGCCGGTTTTGGTGGCAGCCAAGCCAAGCTTTTGACTTGAGCTCTCCATTGATGCCAGGATTTCCAGCTGTTTGACCCATGTGAGGTGTGCTTGCTCGCGGTCATGAACGGGATAACCCATAATAGACCTGGCTGCAGCGTCAGCCTGGTCGAGCCAGGCAAGGTTCTGATCAATCAATGTCTGTTTGTTTTGATTACTTGCCGGAATAGAACTAATTTCTGCCAGTTGGTGCAGGTTGGCAAGGCTGAATGCCTGCCCAAGAGGTTCCAGCAAATGCTCGTGGATCAATTCCTCCATCTCCCGGTCAAGGTCGGTAACTCCGCTCCCGTTCAGGCGCTGGAATAATTGTTCGTAATATGGACCGGAGACGATCTTGAAATTCATGAAAACCTGGCAGGCATAAGATTGCAGGGTGACGAACAAACCCTGTTCACGTAATTCTTGCAGCCTTCTGAGGTAGTATCGCTTGGAATATTGATCCTGGAATAACACCAAGTCAGTGTAGTTGCCGTTCAAGCCCAGGGCGTCTGCCAGGTTTTGGGTTTCCAGATGCCCTTCACTACCTTGCTTTACGAGGTAAGGGACCGAAGTGTTGATCCAACCGGAGGTTTTGGCATATTTGTTGTGATAGACAACCAGTGCTGATTGACCGTCCTGGTGATTGGTGTAGGCAAACACGTCCTCATTGACTGAACCACCAGGAACATGAAAATCATACAGCCTGAAGCGATTAACATTCGCGAAAACTTTCCTGCGGTGGAGCAAGGGGAAGATAACCGCCTGGTGATGTCGGATCAGGTCCTGATCCGGGGTTTCATCCCAGTAAGGGCGGTAGTATTCCATGCCATACTTTTCAGAGTAACCCTCAATCTGACCATGCCCAAACATCGGCAACCCCGGCATGGTCGAAAGCAGGGTGCAAATGCCGAAGTATTTGTCGCCTTTGCCGTATTGCTCGACCGCTGTCTTCTCGTCCGGATTGTTCATAAAGTTGACGTAGCGCTTCAGGATCTCGGGATCGTAAACAAGTGTGTTTTTGATGAGCTGGCGATACTTCTCATTTTCCTCGTTGCGCAGCATGTTCATGAAGGCGCTGTTGTAAACCCGGTGCATACCGAGTGTGCGCACAAAGTAACCTTCCATCAGCCAGAACGCCTCGGCAAGCAACAATGTGTCGGGCACTTCATCGGCAACACGCTGGACGACTTCACGCCAGAATTCCTCCGGCATGGCAGCATCGAAAGCTTCCCTGGTCATGGCGTACTCAGCCCTGGACGGGATGTCGCCACCGCTACCGGGTTGGGGGAACCATAAGCGCTGGTAATGCTTTTTGGTGAGGGTCATGGCGGCATCGAAGCGAATGATCGGAAATTTTCTCGCAACCGAAAGAATGGTCTGGATGACCGCTTCTCTCACCTCCGGGTTGAGGTAGTTCAACTGGGCGGTATCATTCCACGGCATACTCGTGCCATCGTTGCCGTGGTAGATGAAACGGGTCCTACCGTTACCATGGTCGTAATGCTTGAACACCACGGCGGCGTCACTCCGGGAATAGTAATGATCTTCCAGGTTGATGCTCGTACCAGGTCTGGTTGAGAGGTCTGCTCCGTTAAAACTGTAGGCTGGGAAAGGACTTTGGTCGGATTGTACGAACCAATCCGGATGATCATAGACCCAGTCTGAATCAATTCCCATGTGATTGGGTACCATATCGCTTGCCAGGCGGATTCCGCGGGCGGCGCAGCGCTGGCTGAGGTTCTGGTAGGAGAGCTCTCCTCCAAGCCGCTCGGCAATCTGATACCGGGCAAGGGAATAGGCTGAGGAAACCGCGTCCGGGTTGCCGCACATCTGCTTGATCCGGCGCGACGCATCACTGCGTTCCCACAGACCGATCAACCACAAACCCGTGAAACCCCAACTTGCAAGTTGATCGAGCGTCTCATCCGGGATTTGATCCAGCCTCTCAATCTGCCGGCCGTACTGCCTGGAAAGCTGATTGAGCCACACAAAGCTGTTCTTGGCAATCATGACTACCTTGGGCATCCAGTCGCTGTCCGGGCTGAAATTCTCTTCTTCGCTGAGCTTCTCACCCCAGGGATCATATTTGCCATATTCCGGGACGACTGTAGGTCCTGGTCCGCCGCCTGCGCCAATCAGAAGCGCACGGGCTTCTTCCGAGAGCAGATCGATGCCGCCAAGCAGGCGATAAAGGAGCGACCCAAGCAGGTCGGACCAGGTGCTGCGAATGTATTCAAGTTGACCCGTCAGCGAGGTTGGCACAATCAGGGCAGGCGTACGCAGCATCGTGACCAGGTCCTGGTTTTGCGGTCCAAAAACCGGTTGGTTCTTGAAGAAGATCTGGATGCCATCGACGATCTGTGGATAGGCGCTGTTCTTATGCAGAAGGGTGTCGTCAAACAATTCACGGTAAGGATTTGCGGCTGGATTAACATTGGTCAGCCAAGTCAGGAGCATTTCTTCGACCGTATTTTCAGCGTTCGGCACACCATCTGTGCTCTCAGCCAGATATTCTTCGACGGTTTGCGCGCCGGCGTAGACCCCAAAAGGAGGAAATTGCTCGTTGAAAGATCTCAAAGCCGCCTGCAGCCTGGGTTTTCCAAGCGATTGTTCCAGGTGCGCGTAAAGCGCGTGGCGCAGTTTGATGCCATTCTCTTCGTAATATTGCTTAATCACGAGATGGAAGACCTCGTCGATCAAGCCCAGGGCATTGATCTGACCGGGGGCAACATAGGTTTTTACGTCATTCGGGTCAGATCGCTTTTGGTTTATTAAATGCGCAAATTTGCGGGAAGCCTGGAAATTGGCAAATATGACGTTGCCATTATAAGAAAAAAGAAGTTCATCAAATTGGTATTTATCTCGAGCTGCACGCGTGATGTGAAATTCCATAATGGATGATCTCCTTGATTTCTATAGAGTTGGATTACCCTATGATTTTATCATTCACGCTGGAGGATGTGGGTTGTGATATTTGAGCCTGAACCGCCAATGTTCTGTGCCATTCCGTAAGTTGTTCGCTTCACCTGGGTCGCTCCGGCAATTCCCCGCAGTTGCTGCGTGACCTCAAGCAATTGATAGACCCCGGTGGCACCAACTGGGTGTCCACGGGCTTTGAGACCGCCCATCGTGGCAACCGGAATGTCTGAGTCGAACTTGATCTTGCCATCCAACGCCAGCCTGGGACCCTGACCGGGCTCAGCAAACCCGCACGCCTCGAGTGATAAAGCTGCCATAATCGAAAAGGCGTCGTGGTATTCGAAAACGCCAATTTCCTGCGGACCAATCCCTGCCTGGGCATATGCCTGTTTAGCTGAATTGGCAGCTGCTGTAAGGAATGTAGGCGTTTTTCGGTTTTGAACAGAGAGAGTATCGGTGCAGGAAGCAGAGCCTGCGACAAATACCTGTGGATGGTTGTGTGCCAGCGGCTGACTGGTGAGGACGATGGCTGCTGCGCCATCCCCGATGGGGGAAGCGTCCATCAGGTTGATTGGGTCGGCTACCATGGGTGCTTCCAGGAATGATTTTCTTGAGATTGCTTTTTGGAAACGGGCGTAGGGGTTGTGGACAGCGTTGGCGTGGGCATTGAGAGAAAAATCTGCAAAATCCGCGTGGCGCCAACCATATTCGAACATGTAGCGCTGCATGATCAAAGCATTAATAGCGACAAAGGACAATCCAAAATCGCCTTCAAGCTCTGCGTCAGCAGCGGTTGCCAGGCTGGCAGTTATCTCGGAGCTGGGAGAATCGGTCATTTTTTCGGCGCCAACCACGAGAGCGGAGTCAATCTCGCCTGAAGCGATTGCGATCAGAGCCGTACGAAAAGCAGCTGATCCAGAGCCACAGGCAGCCTCGACAGCCAATCCTGGCTTGTGGTGGAAACCGAGCCAGTCTGACATCATTGTGCCAAGCTGGGCTTGCTTGTTGGCTGTAATAGCCATCATGTTACCCACGTAGAGAGCATCCGGATAGCCGATATCGGCATCTTGCATGGCGAGCAAGGCGGCATCACCTGCCAGCTCCTTTAAAGATTTATCCCAGTTTTCACTGACAGGCACCTGGCCAAGTCCAGAAATGTATACTTTTCTCATTGCATCCTCAACTGATGATAATTTTATCGCTTGTGGCTCTCATTACCTATCAGAAAGGCTATATAATCCTGTCAGAAAGGCTCTGAACATGCGAATCTATGATATTTCACAGACGATCGAAAATGGTATGCCAGTTTGGCCTGGCGATCCAGAGGTGAGGTTGGAATGGCTTTCACAGATCAGCCAGGGTGGGGCAGTGAACCTGACCGAGATCCACATGTGCGCGCATGCCGGCACGCACATCGACATGCCAAGCCATTTCCTGGATCAAGGGCATACATTGGATGATCTCGACTTGGATACTGTGATCGGCAAAGCGAGAGTTGTCTCTGTCCCTGTTGAAATAGAGACAATCAATGAAGAATTTCTGAAAGACATCCCGCTGGAGGGCGTGGAAAGAGTCTTGTTCAAGACAGCTAACCGCGCTCTTGTCCAGGCAGACCCCCATTCTTTTCACGAAAACTATGTTGCTCTGGATGCCAGCGGCGCCCGATTTTTAGCTCAAACAGGCTGTAAATTGGTAGGAATTGACTATATGTCCATTGCTGTTTATGACGACCCGGAGGGCGGTCATCTGCCATTGTTGCAAGCCGGGATCGTGGTGTTGGAGGGCATTTACCTCGATGAAGTGGTACCCGGCGATTATGAATTAATTGCTTTACCGTTGAAGCTTGGCAGGAGAGAAGGCACCCCCGTTCGTGCCGTTCTATTGGAGTATTTGAATTAACCCAATATTGCGCGTAGCCAAATAAGTAAAAAGAAAATTTTATGAGAATTACTGTAAAAGAATATTGTGAGCTGGCAAACGATCAGGCTCACGTCTAAGTAATTTCGATTTAGGTTTAAAAAAAGCCTGCTGAGTATACAGCCACCAGGCGCAGTGGCGCTTCTTGTGAGTAACATAAATCAAGCACGTCAACTATTGCGCGTAGCCATTTAATACATATAAGTTAAAATAATTCAGGAAATGTAATAATATGAAACGCCAGAGTCTCCAAATCTCTGGCTTTCTTACTGTTCCCCAGTTCTGCCAGGATCTCCTCGATGTGAATTCTGATCATCGGATCATTCTCGAGGTAGGCGAGGAGGTCTTCCTTATCCTGTGCCAGCTCGTTTAAACCCAACTTTTCGTAGAGTTCGCTGACGACCCCATAGCTCCATTGGTCTGAGATTTTCAGCTCGTCTGCCAGATCGCGCCGCCCTACAGAAAATATGATAGCCAGGCGTGCAATTTCTGATTGGCGTTCGGTCATGCCAGGGTAGACACGGGATTTGACCACCCTCTCAGGTTTTGTCGATTTGAAACCGAGGTTGAAAGCGGTTTGATGGGCACCGGGGGTAAAGACAAGCGACCCTTCGTAGGCAAAGCTGACTGCCCACCCAAGTGAAGAAGATATCTCCGATTTTAGAAGATACCCTCCAATTCTTTTAGCTGGAATTCTTTGGAAGAAAAATGGCTCAACGCGGCTGCCAACCCCAACTACCAGGAGTGACGGGTTTTCTGCCAGATAACGGTTGAGGTTCGTAAAAAGGTTCGTATTCTGCACGAAGGAGTCGAGATCCGCTACGACAACGTCAACGCGTTGGATGCTTTCAGCCTCGTTCTCCTGGAGGGGATTAACCAACTCTCCTTCGGTAAACACACGAGTCCGCCAATCTCTGACAATCAGCAGGGACATCCAATTCAATGAAAACAGATCGTCACTCAACAAAGAAACAAGAATATCTTTCGCCATAATCACCTCTGAGGGTTACAATGCAGTGAATTATAATGGACGTTGAAATCAATCATAAGCGAGGTGAACATGATTCAGAGAATTGCCGTTTTGACCAGCGGTGGAGACGCACCGGGTATGAATGCAGCTATTCGTTCTGTCGTTCGATGTGCTGTTGGAAAAGGTTGGTCCACCTTCGGGGTCAGGAATGGATATCAGGGTTTGATCGATGGCCTTTTCGAACCTATGGGCACACGCGAGGTCGGCGGCATTCTTCAACGCGGCGGAACAATTTTGGGCAGTGCTCGTTGCGAGGAATTCACAACCATTGAAGGACGTGAGCGCGCCATCCGAAGCTTGAATCGTAAAGGAGTGGATGCGTTGGTCGTGATTGGGGGCAACGGTTCACAAACTGGCAGTTATGCTCTCTCCCAAATGGGTGTTCCGGTGGTCGGTATCGCATCCACCATAGACAACGACTTAGCCGGTTCAGATGTCACCCTGGGTGTTGATACTGCTCTCAATATTGCCCTCGAGGCTATCGACCGATTGAAAGTGACAGCGTCTTCCCATCAACGGGCATTTATTGTCGAGGTGATGGGTCGAAAGTGCGGCTATATTGCGCTTATGTCAGGTCTGGCAGGCGGCGCTGAAGCTGTTACCCTGCCAGAGATCGAAACTGATGTGGAAGCATTGGCAGAAACTCTCCGCCTGGCTTATGAGCATGGGAAATCACATGCAATCATTGTCGCTGCAGAAGGCGCAACTTATAACGCTGCCACATTAACTGAATATTTCAAAACCAATCGTGAGCGGCTGGGATTCAGCGTACGTTCTACCATCCTGGGGCATGTTCAAAGGGGTGGTGAGCCAACCGCAGAAGATCGCGTTTTAGGCAGCAAATTTGGATTGGGAGCTGTCGAAGCGATTGAGCGCGGTGAGTTTGGGGTTTTGGTTGGCATCAAAGATAACCACATCGTCACGACCCCTTACGAGGAAGTGGTTGGCAAAAGCAAGCCATTGGATGAAGAACTGTTGAGATTGTTCAAAATCCTGGATTAGGACTGTTTCATCTTGAGATAAGCTTCAATAAAGCCGTCGATGTGCCCGTCAAGCACTGCCTGGGTGTTGCCGGTTTCGTATTCGCTGCGGTGGTCTTTGACCATTTGGTAGGGATGCAGGACGTATGAACGGATTTGGCTTCCCCATTCGACTTTCTTGAACTCTCCCTTTAACTCAGATACTGCCTCGCTGCGTTCCTGCTGTTGAATTTCAAACAAGCGGGCGCGCAGTACTTTAAGCGCGCTTTCACGGTTCTGAGTCTGGGATCTCTCATTCTGGCAGGTAACCACCAATCCTGTTGCCAGGTGGATGATGCGTACAGCTGTCATGTTCTTCTGCACATTTTGCCCGCCTGCGCCGGAAGATTTGTATACCTCAATTTCAATATCCTCTGGTCGAATGACGATTTCGTCGTTATCTTCGATCTCAGGCAGCACTTCAACGAGGGCAAAGGATGTATGGCGCCGATGGGCTGCATCAAAAGGAGAAAGCCGCACGAGGCGATGGACTCCTTTTTCGCAGCGCAAATAGCCATAAGCGAGATTGCCCTGGACTGAGATGGTGACTGACTTCAAACCCGCTTCTTCTCCAGCGGTTCGGTCAAGGATCTCAGTCTTGTAGCCCTTCAGTTCAGCCCAGCGCAGGTACATACGCTCGAGCATGGCTGCCCAGTCCTGCGAATCAGTTCCGCCTGCACCGGCGTGGATAGCCAACAGGGCGTTGCCTTGATCATAAGTGCCCGAAAGAAGGATGGTGATCTCTTTTTCAGCCAATATGGATTCTAATTTCGCAACACTGGTTTCGATTTCTTCAGTCAGACTGCCATCATCCAGGTCGAGTAATGATTTCAAACCCTCAATCTCGGTCGCAATTTCATCCCACTCGTTGATCTGATCTTCGAGTTGGGCGATGCGTTTCATGGTTTTTTGAGCAGAATCAGGATTATTCCAGAATTCCTGGACTTCACTTTCGAGTCTAAGAACATTAAGTTCGTTTTTCTTGGCTGAGAGGTCAAAGATGCTCCTGGAGCGAGTGGTATGTTGCCTCGATGGCATTGATGCGTTCTGTCAGGTCGTTCATGCTTGCTCCAGATAATTAATCAAAAATGCCCGAAATAAAAGAATCCCGATCGAATAACTGCAAATCTTCGATCTTCTCTCCAAGTCCGGCATAGATAACAGGCAACCCGAGTTGATCTTTGATGGCAAAAACCATGCCGCCTTTTGCGGATGTGTCCAGTTTGGCGAGGATGGCGCCATTCAGATTAACAGCCTTGCCGAAAGCTTCTGCCTGTTGGAGGGCGTTCTGCCCGGTGGTTGTGTCCAGAACTATCCAGGAGTGGTGCGGTGCTCCAGGCAGTGCTTTTTCTGCAACCCGGTAGACCTTTTTGATCTCTTCCATGAGGTTGTAACGGGTGTGCAACCTGCCGGCTGTGTCGACCAGGACGATATCGATGCCCCTTGAAATAGCTGACTTGATGCCGTCATAGGTCACCGCGCCAGGATCGCTGCCTTGCTGGGAGGTGATGATCGGCACACCAACGCGGTCCGCCCAGATTTCCAATTGGTCTATCGCTGCCGCGCGGTAGGTATCCGCAGCAACCAGCAAAACTGATTTGCCCATACGTTTGTATCGGGCAGCCAGTTTGCCGATGGAGGTGGTCTTGCCGGAACCATTCACTCCAGCCACCATGATCACGGTTGGGTGGTCGTTGAGTTTGGGTTCCTCTGGCTGTATCAATAGGTCAGACATCTCCGCTTTTAACAAGCTTTTGAGCTGTTCAGTCTTTGTCAGACCAAACTCATCCACCTTTTCCTGGCAGGTGTCAATCAGGTAGAGGGTTGTGCAAACGCCTACGTCAGCCTGAATGAGCAGCTCTTCCAAGTAATCCCAGGTGTCATCTCCGATTTCCGTCGCGCCGAAGATTGTGGCGATTTTTCCGAAAGTTACGTTGCGTGTTTTTGCAAGACTATCGCGCCATTTGTCAAAGATATTAGCCATGTTGCGATTATATCATCTACCTTTTTGAGTAGTCGCCAGCTGCCCGCAGCCAGCGTTGATTTCGACTCCCCGCTTAAGCCGGATAGTTGTCTGGATACTGCGTTTCATCAGGCGGTCCCGGAAAGCCTCAACTTTTTCACGTGGGGAACCCTTTAGACCGCCATCCTGGGAGGGATTCAGTGCGATCAGGTTCACGATACAAAGCATTCCATGCAGCAAGGTGGCAAGCTCATCCGCATAGGCAATCGAATCGTTGACGCCATCAATCAGCGCATACTCAATCAGAACCCGGCGATGTGTGTAATCAGTGTATTTCTTACTTGCTTCAATCAAAGATTTAAGCGGATAGAATTCGTTGGAAGGGACCAGGGTTGAACGCAAGGCATCGTTGGGTGCATGCAGGCTGAGTGCGAGATTCACCTGGGATTTGGCTTCCGTGAACTGCCGAATACGGGGCAGGATACCTACCGTGCTGATGGTTATCCTTCTTGCGCCGAAATTCAGCCCTTTTTGGTCTGTTAATCGGGCAATCGAACTCATCACCTCTTCATAATTGAGGAAGGGTTCGCCCATCCCCATGTACACTACGTTTGTGAGGTCTTTTTCTTCATCTCTCAGCCGCCGCATGGAGAAGATGATCTGCGAGAGGATCTCGCCTGCGGTGAGATTGCGGGTATAGCCCATCTGACCGGTCGCGCAGAACACGCAACCCATCGGGCAGCCAACCTGGGTTGAGATGCACACGGTGTGACGCCCTTCGTAGTGCATCAGAACCGTCTCAATGAAGTTTTCATCCGGGAGTTTGAACAGGAATTTCTCGGTTTGCTTATCTCTCGAAGTAATTATTCTGATCACTTCCAAAGGAAACAAAGAAAACCGTTCCTCTAACGCGTCGAGCAGTGACTTGGGTAGGGTTGTGAACTCACCAAAATCCAGGTATCGATGCTGATACAAACCTTCTTCGAGTTGTCTAACCCTGAACGCAGGCTGACCAAGCTCCTTCAACACTGCCTGAAGGGTCTCACTGCGTTGGTCGTAGAGGATTGGTTTAGTCATAAAGAAGACTGCTGAGATCTTTTGCGATCATCGTCGGTTGAGGTTGCCAGGCTTGAGCCTGTTCGAGCGTGCTGACCCCGCTGAGCACCAATGCGGTCAGGCAGTTTGCGTTCTGACCACCCAAGACATCGGTCTCAAGCCGGTCGCCAATACAGAGCGTCTCATGTGGCTGGGTGCCCATGATCTCCATCGCCTGTGCGAACATTGTCGGCTGAGGTTTGCCGATGACAAGCGGCTCCTGCCCTGAGGTTGCAGCAACCGCTGCCGCTATCGTGCCGGCTCCCGGCATTAATCCTCTTGGTGTGGGGTAGGTCACATCGGTATTTGTGGCGATGAAATGTGCACCGGCACGGATGAGGATACCTGCATTCCCAAGTTTTTCGTAATTTATGTGGGTGTCCATCGCAACCAGGACAACATCAGCTTCATTAGGAGTGTGTTCGTCCAGAACGATGTAGCCGTAATTCTGGACCAGATCACGGAGGGATTCCGATCCCAACACGTAAACCCGGCTTCCTGGAACGTAATGGGTGGCAATGTATCGCAAAGCCGCATCCGCTGAAGTGATGACCTGTTCTGGGTTTATCTGAACCCCATAACCTGCAAGTTTACGGATGAATTCGCTGACGCTTTTTGTAGCATTGTTGGTTGCGAAGGTAACTCGAAGCCCCATTCTGCTGATTTCAGCGAAGATCTTGGGCAAATCGCCGATCGGCTCGTCATCATGCCAAAGGACCCCATCCATATCCAGGATGAGGCCTCTGATTTGTGGGTAATGATCTGTCAGCATCTGAGAACTATGCTGTAGAGCCTGATTTTACCGGCGGCTGAAGCACTTTATCGATCAATCCGTAGGTCACAGCCTGTTCGGCGGTCATATAGAAATCACGATCAGTATCCCGCTGTATGACATCCAAGGGTTGCCCGGTGACATTCGCAAAGAACTGATTGAGCTCTGCTTTTAAGCGGAGGACCTCACGCGCCATGATCTCAATATCGCTTGCCTGACCTTCTGCTCCCCCCAGGGGTTGGTGCAGGTGAATGGTGGCATGGGGCAGGGCATAACGCTGACCTTTGGTGCCGCCGGCTAACAAAACGGTTCCAAAACTCGCCGTAACGCCCACCGCAACCGTGCTGATTGGGTTACGGATCATCTGCATGGTGTCGAGAATGGCTAACCCGGCATAGATGGATCCACCAGGTGAGTTGATATACATCTGGATGCTTTTATCGGGATCTATCTGGCTCAGGTAGAGCAGTTGAGCCACGATCACGTTGGCAACCTGGTCGTTGATTGCGGAGCCGACAAACACGATACGCTCTTTCAGGAGCAGGGAATAAATGTCGTAGGCTCGTTCACCACTGGCTGTGCGCTCCACTACCATGGGAATAACTGATTCAAATGGTTTTATGTCCATACTTGTCCTTTATCTGTTTTTCAACAGCATAACTTCTGAATATAAGAGTTTTATTACTCTTTTTCAGCCTGTTCACCGGCTGTCTCTTCAACAGGGCTCTCAGCAGCTTCCGGTGTTTTGATCTCGATGACATCTTCGGGATCTGCCAATTCATGGAGTTTTCTGCGGACGGAGTTTTCGAGTGCCTGGTTGGCTGCCTGCATGGATATAGATTCAGACAACTTCTTGGAACCGAGTGATTTCTGAGCTTCAGCAAATTCTCCGCTGGTAATCAGATCGTTCACAACCGCGGAAACTTCATTTTCGAGCTCTTCGTTTGAGATCTTGATGTCGTACTGTTTGGTGATCGCATCCATGATTAAGGAACGTTCAATCCGGTTCTTGGCAGTCGGTTTGACTTCCTCTTCATTGAATTGATCCCGATCCAGTTTGCGAAGTTTCAGGTAGAGGTCCAGGTTCAAGTTGCGATGCTCGAGATCGTGCTCAATCCGGTGCAGCACTTCTTCTTCCTCGTTTTTCAACAATTGAGGGGGGTACTTGATCACAGAGGTCTGGCGAAGTCGATCGACAAGGTCGAGGTAATAGGCATCGTCGTACTCCTCTTTATTTTTGTCCTCCAGATGGGCGCGCACGCCGGCATAGAGTTCCTCGGCAGTATTAAATCCACCTGTGTTCTTCAGGAACTCCTCATCCAGTTCAGGTAATTCGAGCGCCTTAACGGATTGCAGATTTATATTGAAGAGCACAGACTTTCCAGCAAAGTCTTCGTCTTCATAATCTTTGGGATATTGATGCTCAAGAGTAAAGGAATCGCCTTCTTTCCTGCCGATAAACTCACGCGCGAATCCCGCAAAAGGCCATTCCTTTTCACGGCTCTCTTCGATGGTCGGGATCAGAGTCTGCTGCGGGCTGGACTTGACGATGACAGGGTCTTTTCCTGGTTCGGCATTTTTATCCACGGCTTCAACAGTCATATAGACCACGTTGCCCTCAGCAGCAGGAGTGTCCAGGGGAACGATATTGGCATAATTCCGCCGCATGGACATAACGAATTCCTCGACCTCTGCATCCGTAACAGGTTTCAGATCGTACTTTTTGCTCAATTCATCAGTTCCCTTTAGTTCAACTTCCGGATCGAGTGGAACGGTGAATTCGAGCGTCAAAGGATCTTCACTGGCGATATTGTCGAAAGAGCCAGGTCCCCAGGGTTTGATCTCTTCCGAATCAAGGATCTTTGGATAAACATCCTCGACCAACAGGTCAATGGCTTCCTGGAAAATGCGGTCTTCACCAACGTAGCTGAGCACCATGTTGAAAGGGGCTTTACCGGGTCTGAATCCCGGGATGCGGGTGCTGCGGGCGATCCTGCGGGCAGCCCTGCGTTTGAATTGATCAACCAAGTCACTCTCAATCTCGGTCGTGAGTTTCACCTGATGGTCGTCTGTATAAGTCTTTTCGGTTTTCAATGCATACCTCAATTAGTAAATTTGTTCGAAGTGGGGAAAGAGGGGCTCGAACCCTCACGCGTCGCCGCACATGATCCTAAGTCATGCCTGTCTGCCAATTCCAGCACTTCCCCTCGAAAGATTGATTATATGCGAGTGGTATTCCCTCGTCAAATAATCGCTCAAGCTCCCCAGCTTCCATTATTTGTCCAAAGGATTTTTTTATGGTTTCCAGAGTGTGGGATATCTACTCGAACAATGCCTGGTTCAGCTTCAGTTGGATTGAACGGTTTTCACTCCACTCCCGAAACAATGCTTCAGAAATCCCGAATGGCGCCAGGACGGCGCTGCCGGCTTTGGCCAGCAATTCGATATACTTTGGTTTGTTCACTTCCAGTGGGTTAATAGGTTGCCCCAAATCCCAGGCAAACACATCCGGTTCCCCTTTGCGATAAACAAAACGAATGCGCATACCGGGCTTGATGGGCATGCCAGCTGCCTCCATCTGCCGCGCAGCCCGCACCGATGCCGTACTGGCTTTGTAGGCTTCGAGCGCGTAACTGACCTTGCCATTGATCACCAGCTGGTCTACCGGCACCTGGTTTTTCTCCAGCTTTTCCAAAGCGGTATAGTAGAAAGAAAACGCTTCCTGGATGCAATCGGAAAGCTCGGTTTTAGTGCGTGCCCGCCCCAGCAGGGCGATCATCTGCTTTTGCACTGCAGCAACCCAAAGAGGCGTGTCGCGCCGGCGTGCCTCCAGACCGCGCACTTTGATCTCGCCGCTCTGAAAAACGCCGAAATACCGGTTGGCGATCGGGATACGCGCATCGGTCTTGGACGGCAAGAAAGCCACCCAGCGGTAGATACCGTCCAGGTTGATAGTCAGACCGGTGTGCAGGTTGATCTTGGTGATCACATCCGTGAAGTGCTCCTGCTTACTGCAGCCTTTCTTTTTGATCCAGAGTGCGTCAACGTACATGTGGAGGACCTCAAAGCCTTCCGATTCTGCGACTTCTTTAGCACGCAGCAGCACTTCACGCCCGCCCTTGGTAACAGCTTCATGCGCTTCGATGCGTCCGTAACGCGCGTTTTTGTAGCCTAAAAAACCAAAACAAACCACCAGCAGCCACTTGAGGGCATTGGCGCGTTCTTTCAGGATCGCGACCATCGGATGGTCCGGCGGGTATTGACGGATCTTCTTCTTAATTGCCACGCGTTTTTCATAAAGAGGTTTGAGGGTCAGCGGCACCACGCCCAGTTCTTCCCTGGCAGGCTCAAGCACGTCCGGTAGCGGCACTTCCGGTGAAATGTTGCCTTTGATGATCACTGCCGGGTACATCGAGACAAAATCCACCTGCGCCACATCCATGTGCAGACCCACCTTGGGCTGATAGACCATTCCGCCGCGATCGGATTGGATCAACTGCATGCCGCTTTTGAATTCTTCCACCTGGCGTTTCTGATAGGGTACCAACACGTCCTTCTCCAGCGCGGTGATAACCTGCATGGCAGAGATCCCTTGCCCGGGCGAAACCCGCGCTGCCTTCTCGATGGGCAGCGTGGTGACGCGCGCCATTTCGAGTGTGCCCGCCAGGCTGTAGTCGGACCACATCATCGAGGATCTGCGGTCCACATGGCAGCGCCCAAAGAGGTGCGCTTCTTCCGGGCGGTAGATGATATGCCCATAGGAGAAGTAAGTCGTTTCTTTCTGCCAGCGGACCGGGCGCGTGGTGTCACGGTTGAGCTGCAGGGGGATACCCTTTTCTTCCGACTGTGCGCTCAAAAATGGGATCAGCCAGCTGTCCCCCCAGTCTGTGACAAAGATATCCGGATCATACGCCGCCAGTGCCTCGTTGATCAGCCGCAGATAATTGCCGGCGGGATCAAGCGGCACCTGCTGTGTAAAGCGATCGGTACGCATCTGCAGCGAGTGCACCTTGCCGCGGTTTGGATCGCAATCCGGCTTGAGTTCAAAAATGCGCAGTGGCGGCAGGTCGGGGATCAGATCCCAGCGGGTGTTGAGAGGGCGGATGGATTGGATGAGCTGACTTTCATCGGCTTCCAACTCGCAGAGTGCCAGTGGAAAAGCGCCGTGGCGAGCCATGTAGCGTGTGCCGATGGTGACATCTGCGTCATAATAGGTCAGGTCGGGGAATTCCGCTTCGATATCGCGGAACAAGCTGACCTGGCTGGCTGGCGAGTCCGTATCAACTTGCATTACATCCACCGGGTCTGCCACAAACACATCCTGCTTTTGCTTGCGGCTCAGCCCCAGTACACCCGTTTTACCGCTTAAGCGCTTCCAAAGTGCGCGCAGCTGGTCACTGGGACCGGCAACGTAAAAAGTGACAGGGAAAGCCTGCCTGAAACAAACGCGGCGATCATCCTCCCCGATGAACCAGAGCGTCAATCCTTCTTCCTGGTTGAGGTAGAGGTCCAGCAACCAGCCGCGGAAGGTCGTCATGGTGCCTCCTCAAAATCGGCATAGTTCAGGGCGTTGGCAGGTTCCGGCTGCACTTCAGGAGGGATTTCCATCAGGTCTGCTCCCGTTTCCTTCTGTGGGGCTTCAAACAAGGCTGAAACGGTGGCGTTCAGCAGTTGGATGAATTCATCTTCTTTTTCCGCCTCAATGCGTTCAGTTTTAAAAGGATCGGCATTGGGCAGCACTTTTTGCATGGATTTGAGTTGTTTGTAGAGCTCCAGCAGGATGGCAATCAGGTACATGTCCAGCGGATAAAGGTTGGAAGCATAGGAGGCTTCAGCCAAATGCAGGCGCGACATAACCAGGAGTTCATCCAAAAGCACCTGATCGTCCTTGCGCAGGGCGCGTTTGAAGCGATTAAGGGCAGCTTCTTCTTCCTGCCAGGTTTGGGTGATTGAAGCAATCGTGCGTCCCATAAGAACCTCATCCGAAAAGCAGCATTTGTGTCTGTTGTGCGGTTTGCAGTGCGAGCGGCTCTTCCCAACAGACATCCACGTTGTTTTTGAGCAATTCAAGCAAAACAACACGCTGATGGGCAATCAGTGGGATTGGTCGCACGCTGATGACCACGGGGGCTGATGAGCTCAACTGCGTCAGCAAGCCAAGGCTGTGGTCCAGCAGGCGCTGCGCGTCTTTTAGCTCGACGTCCTCGTCGAGAAAGGTTGCCAGCAGATCCAGCACCACCAGCGGCTCATGCGGCGGATTGGCAGCCACAGCCTGCAGCATTGCCAGCACCTGGTAGCAGGTGAAAGCGCGTGAAAGGCGGATGTTGCACATAACCCGCACAGGGTCAGCGGTGTAGGGGCGGATCAGTTTGGCAACCGAATACATATTGGAACGGTTGCCGCAATCCAGCACGGTTACACGCTGCGCCAGGCTCAATTTGGCGATCAATTCCAGCATCTTGTTTGAAAGCGCGTGCGCGCCGATTGCCAGAAAACGCCTTGAGGGCAGAGGAGTGCTGAAGGGTATCAGTGAACTTTCCATGTTCTAATTATATAGAACAATTGTTCTAATGTCAAGAATTGTGTGAATCTGGAACAATGACAAGGGTGGAGCATTGCAGACAAAAAATGCCATGTGTGGTCGCTGAAAAATTGAAAATCGGAAGAAAAGGGCGCGGATTCTATGAGATAATACAGGCGAACAATCCGGTCTGGGAGGCAGATCACAACTCGCCCTGGCTTAACTGCGCTTGTTTTCTGTCAAATCTCACCCCCAGAACCGTTAAAGAAAGGGAAGCATTTATGGACAAGAAAATCGTCATTGCGGGGTCGTGTCGTACTGCGATAGGGAAGATGAGCGGCATGCTTTCAACCGTGCCTGTGGCAAAACTTGGTGAAGTCGTCATCCGGGAAGCCATCCGCCGGGCAGGGATCCAGCCAGCTGATGTGGATATGGTCTATATGGGCTGCATCCTGCAGGCTGCCCAAGGGCAAAATGTTGCCCGCCAGGCAGCTGTCAATGCAGGCATTCCGGTCGAATCCCCGGCAGTGACCATCAACGTTGTCTGTGGTTCCGGTCTTGAGGCGGTCAACATGGCTGCCAGGATGGTTTTACTTGGTGAGGCGGATGTGGTGGTTGCGGGTGGCATGGAGAATATGTCCGCTTCCGCGTACGCACTTCCGCTGGCGCGCGCCGGCTACCGACTTGGCGACGGCAAGTTGGTCGATACGATGGTTAATGATGGTCTGACGGATGCTTTCAGCCAGTTGCATATGGGCATCACGGCAGAAAACGTGGCAGAGCAGTGGCACCTGACCCGCGAGGAACTGGATGAATTCTCAGCCCTCTCTCAGCAAAAAGCCGCAAAAGCGCAGGCTGAAGGGAAGTTTATCGATGAAATCGTACCAGTTCAGGTCCGCGTCAAACGGGATGTCATAGATTTTGTTGAGGACGAAGGTATCCGCGGGGATGCAACTGCTGAGGGACTGGCAAAACTAAAGCCCGCTTTCAAACCGGATGGCATGGTAACTGCCGGAAACGCGTCCACCATTAATGATGGTGCGGCAGCCGTGGTTGTAATGAGTGAAGAAAAGGCGCGTGAACTCGGCGTCACTCCGGAAGCGATCTGGCTCGGAAGTGCCCTGGAAGGCGTTGAGCCGTCCATTATGGGTATCGGTCCGGTGGCAGCCACCCGAAAATTGATGGAAAAACTGGGCAAAACCATCGCTGATTTCGATGTCATTGAAGGCAACGAAGCGTTTGCGGCTCAATCTGTGGCAGTATTGCGAGAACTGGGCATGGACCCTGCCAAGGTGAACGTCAATGGCGGCGCGATCGCGTTGGGTCATCCTATTGGCGCTTCCGGCTGCCGTATTCTCGTCTCGCTGATCCATGAAATGAAGCGCCAGGAAAACGCAAAACTGGGACTGGCAACGCTTTGTATCGGTGGTGGCATGGGCTGCGCCACCGCAATCGCAAAACCTGAGGCATAAGAATGTCTCTTCTTCAGTTCGAAATGATCGGGCAGGTCGGACTGATCACGATCAACCGACCGGAAGCCTTGAACGCACTGAACAGCGTTGTTTTGGCAGAGCTGAATGAAATCCTCGACGCAGTGGATCTTGATACAGCTCGCTGTCTCGTGATCACTGGCGCTGGAGAAAAAGCCTTTATTGCTGGCGCGGACGTATCTGAAATGTGCTGCATGACTGAGAGCGAAGCCAGGCTCTTCAGCGAAACTGGTAATGCTCTCTTCAGAAAGATTGAGACATTTCCCATCCCTGTGATAGCTGCCATCAACGGCTATGCTTTGGGGGGCGGAAACGAACTGGCACTCAGTTGCGATATTCGCATTTGCAGCGAAAACGCAATTTTTGGTCAGCCAGAAGCCGGGCTTGGCATCACACCTGGTTTTGGGGGAACCCAAAGGCTTGCGCGGGTGATCGGATCTCAATCAAAAGCGAAAGAATTATTGTTCACTTGCAGGAACATTAAGGCAGAAGAAGCTCTTCAGATTGGTTTGGTCAGTGTAATCTTCCCCCAGCAAGACCTCATCGCTGAAGCCTTAAAAATGGCAGAACGTATTGCCGGCAATGCACCAATTGCTGTCCGAAACATCAAGAAAGCTGTTAATGAAGGCTTGGACATGCCAATCACAGAAGCAATCCAACACGAGGTCAATTTGTTCACGAATTGCTTTACGACCGAAGATCAAAAAGAAGGCATGCAGGCTTTCATGCAGCACCGCAAAGAAAAAGTCTTTAAGAACAAATAAACCAATCAGACAGCAGCCTGAAACAAATTCAGGCTGCTTTACTAAAGGAGAGAAATATGAAAGTAGCAGTGATCGGAGCAGGCACGATGGGCAGCGGGATCGCCCAGGCTTTTGCTCAAACCGAAGGTTACGAAGTTATTCTCACTGATATCAACCTCGAATTTGCCCAAAAAGGGCAGCAGCGTATCGCCAAAGGACTGCAGAGCAGGGTAGACCGTGGAAAACTGGAGCAAGCCGTCGCGGACCAGGTAATTGCCCGCATCAAAGCAGGTGTCCTGGCAGATTGTGCAGAATGCGACCTGGTCGTGGAAGCTGTTTTGGAAGAGATGTGCGTCAAGAGAGAGACTTTTACTGCTCTTGACTTGCTTGCCAAACCCGAATGCATTTTTGCCAGCAACACCTCTTCTTTATCGATCACGGAAATAGCGCAAGGTCTCAATCATCCTTTGGTTGGGATGCACTTCTTCAATCCAGCTCCGGTTATGAAACTGGTCGAAATCATTCCAGGATTATCAACTCCAGCCAGTGTTGTGGAGCAGGTTTCTGAGATCGCGAGATCATTAGGAAAAACCCCGGTAAAGGTCAAAGAATCAGCCGGCTTTGTGGTCAATCGCATCCTGATCCCGATGATCAATGAGGCAGTGGGGATCCTGGCGGAAGGCGTTGCCAGTGCTGAGGGGATTGACACTGCCATGAAGCTGGGTGCCAACCACCCAATGGGTCCGCTGGAATTGGGGGATCTGATCGGGCTGGATGTCTGCCTGGCGATCATGGAAGTGTTGCACAAGGAAACCGGTGACAGCAAATATAGACCTCATCCTTTGCTGCGAAAAATGGTCCGGGGTGGCAAGCTCGGCCGCAAAACCGGCGAAGGATTTTATACCTACTAGATTTACAAATAAGCTAAAGGTAATAGTAGTTACAATCTCGATGAAAAACCTGGAGAATCAAGCTTATGTCGCAACAAACCCAAATTAACAACTTATACGTGAGTGGTTGAGATTTATAGAAATTCGCGGTTTATTCTTCCGTAAATAACCCAACAAGAGGTAAAATCAACAAGATTCCAAACCTCTTTCACAACAAGGAGCATATTATGCATAAGAGTAGAGTACTTTTAGTCCTTTCTGTAGTTGTAATATTGTTATCCATGATTGCCAGTCCGGTCAAGGCAGACCCAGCGGATACCGTCCGGGTTTGGGTCTCTTATCGCGAAGGGGGAAAATCGGAAGTATTGAAGGTTCTTACTTCAAGTAACAGCAAGATACACTATGACTTCCCTGAATTGGGGGCGTATGTTGTCACCCTTCCGGCTGCGGCTCTTAACGGAATCCTTAATAATCCTTTCGTTATTGACGTCGAAGAAGATGCTGAACGGTATCCTATCAGCGAAATGGCCAGCCACTTAACCGAAGAAGCTCTGTCTGTGGTGGATCAACTTGGACAGACGGTACCATATGGCATCGATATGGTCCAGGCACGTGATGTATGGGATGCTGATCGCAACGGAGTTGTAGATAACGGCGTGCCGACTGGGGCAAACCGCACGCTTTGTATCATCGATTCTGGTTATTATCAGGATCATGAAGACCTCCCTAATGCTATCGGGGGTTACTCGCAGGTCGATGATAACTGGGCACGCGACGGCTTTGGACATGGCTCACATGTTGGCGGTACGATTGCTGCGGAGAACAACAATGTTGGTGTGGTTGGTGTAACCCCGGGAACAGTAAATCTATATATCGTTAAATTCTTCAACGATGATGGAAACGCAACCTATGCCTCCAACCTCGTTGATGCACTTAACCGCTGTCAAAACGCTGGTGCGAACGTGGTGAGCATGAGCTTGGGCGGCTCCCGATCCGTCCGCACTGAGAAGACCGCCTTTGCAAATGCCTATTCTGCCGGCGTCCTGAGCATTGCCGCAGCGGGTAATGATGGAACTTCTGCTCTGTCTTACCCTGCTTCATATGATTCAGTAATGTCCGTGGCAGCAATTGATGCAAATAAGGTTGTGGCTGATTTCTCACAATACAACAGCCAGGTGGAAATTGCCGCACCAGGTGTTGGAGTGCTTTCAACGTTACCTTATAAAGAAATTAACCAGGTAACAGTGGATAGCGTTAATTATGCTGCTGGTCATATTGAATACTCTGCCCGTGGTAGTGCTAGTGGAGCACTTGTTAATGGTGGTCTTTGCGATACTGTTGGAGCATGGAGTGGCAAGGTCGTCCTTTGCGAACGTGGAACGATTGACTTCTACACAAAAGTGTCGAATGTTCAAACAGGTGGTGGTGCCGCGGCTATCATTTATAACAATGTGCCTGGTGATTTCCTGGGAACATTAGGTGAAGGCAACATCTCTTCCATCATTGGTATCTCCCTTAGCCAGGAAACCGGTCAATACCTTGTTGCGAACAAGCTCGGAAAGACCGCAACGGTGTCTAGCCAGATCGAGCAACCCGCAAGTGGGTACGAAGCCTGGGATGGCACCTCCATGGCTACTCCGCACGTGTCTGCAGTCGCTGCATTGGTTTGGAGCTGGGATCCTACTTTGACCAATGTTGAAATCAGAAACGCCCTTACTGCCACGGCTCAGGATCTTGGCACCGCGGGAAGAGATGTCTATTATGGGTACGGTTTGGTGCAAGCTAGGGCAGCCCTTGAATACTTGGGCTACGGTGGAACCACCAATACCGCTCCGGCTTTGACAATTAACAGTCCTGTCAACAATTCCACTTTCACCGAAGGTCAGACAATTACCTTTACTGGTACAGCAACTGATGTGGAAGATGGTCTAATTAGTAACAATATTGTCTGGACACTCAACGGAATGACTCTCTTTACTGGAGCCAGTTTCACCAAATCTGATCTACCAATCGGCACACATACCATTGATGCATCCATCACGGATAGCGGCAATTTGGCGACCACTAAACAGGTCACTGTTACTATCACGCCAACAAATGTTGAACAGACCCTCGTTGCGACGATAACAACCAATAAAGGATCATACATCAATAACGAGAAGGTGACTGTCACAGTCACCGTGAAAGACCAAAATGGAGGCGCAGTATCTTCAGCATCTGTTAGCGTAAAACTGACACCACCAAGTGGCACTGCAACAACCTATACTGGCACTACCGGAACCACAGGTGTGTATAGCTTTAGTTATCGTATTAACACCCGTAAGACAGGCACCGGTACTTATACGCTTTTGGCGACCGTTAGCAAGACTGGTTACATAACAACAACTGTCTCAACAACATTTTTGGTCCAGTAACCCATAATATACTCAAAAAGAGCTGCCAGATTTACCGGCAGCTCTTTTCTTTATATCAAATCGAGTTCGTTTTACTGCGAGGTGGTTAGGAGCTTTGTTTATTTTCCCATCTGCTTTAGCGCGGCGCTGATGATCAATGGGGCGCCGGTGGCCGCTATAATCTCATCCAGGGTGTAATCCGGATTCTGCTCGATCAGCACAAATCCTTCAAGCGTGACTTCAATCACACCCATCTCGGTAACGATCAGATCAACCGCATTAATCGCTGTGAGAGGTAGGGTGCATTCGCGCAGAAGTTTCGGCGCTCCCTTGGCGGTATGTTCCATGGCGACGATGACTTTCTTGGCGCCGCTTAGCAAGTCCATCGCGCCGCCCATTCCTGGCACCATCTTCCCAGGGATCATGTAGTTGGCAATATCGCCATTCTCAGCTACCTGTAACGCTCCTAAAACGGTTACATCCACATGCCCGCCGCGAATAATTCCAAAAGACATGGCGCTATCAAAAAAGCTCCCTCCAGGCAGGATTGTGACCGGCATCGCGCCTGCGTTGGCGATGCAGGGGTCAAGCTGATCTTCCGTCGGGGCTGGTCCGACTCCGATAAAGCCGTTTTCAGATTGGAAAGTGACGTCTCTACCTTCAGGGACAAAATTGGCAACCAGGGTGGGCAATCCAATTCCGAGGTTAACGAGCGTGCCGTCCTGCAGCTCCTGGGCAACACGTTTGGCGATAAATTCCTGCAGTTGCTGTTTATCCATCATAGTGCACCTCCATCCACGATCCGATCAATAAAGACACCTGGCACCACCACCTCGTCCGGACACATATCGCCGACCTTCACGACCTTCTGCGCCTCAACAATCGCAATATCTGCTGCTGCACCCATGTAGGTGTTAAAGTTGCGGGTGGCACCATGAAAAGAAAGGTTGCCTTTTTCATCCGCCTTTTCGGCGAAAAGTAAGGCGACATTTGCGCGCAGAGGCTTCTCGAGCAGGTACCTCTCCCCGTCGATTTCGATGACGGTTTTGCCTTTTTCCACTTCAGTGCCGAGTCCGGTTTTGGTCAGAACACCCCCCAGCCCGAAACCGCCAGCACGGATTTGCTCAATCAGAGTACCTTGAGGGATAAGCACAACCTCGGTTTCCCCTTCAAGCATTTGCCGGCCAGTTTCGCGGTTGGTTCCAATGTGGGATGCCATGATCTTTTTGAACATTTTCGCCACAACCATCTTCCCGACGCCGCGATCGACGAAGGCAGTATCGTTACAAATTAGGGTCAGATCCCTGACACCCTTGGCGATCAATGCGTCGATCAGTCGTTCCGGCGTGCCTACAGCCAGGAAACCGCCGACCATGACCGTATCGCCATCCCGTACGAGGTTCACCGCATCTTCCAAGCTAATCAACTTACTCATATTTAATACCTTTCTCCAGGATTGAATAATAACTACGATGCATGCCGCTTCCGTGCAGCTAATTCCGTGCAAATGTAGCTGGCAACATCATCCGCATATTTGCCAGGGCCAAAACCAGCATCACAGCCAAGCTCTTTGGCGAGTTCGTGGCTAATTCGGGGTCCTCCAATAATGAGCAAAAATCGTTTGCGCAGCCGTTCGGCTTCGAGCAGCTCAACCAGCTCGGTCAAGTTTTGCACATGAATGTTTTTCTGGGTCACTGTCTGAGAGACCAATAAAACATCTGCATTAAACTCCACTGCTTTCCGAATGAAATCCTCATTTGTGACCTGGCTGCCAAGATTGAGCGCTTCGATCATCTTGTAACGCTCCAATCCGTAGTGACCAGCATAACCTTTCATGTTCATGATCGCGTCAATTCCGACCGTGTGGGCGTCTGTTCCAGTGCTGGCTCCAATCACTCTGATCTTTCGTCCAAAGTTCTGCTGGATGAACAAATCTGTCTCATCCATCGTCATCCGGTTGATATCTACGAATTCTACATGGATTTGCGTGTAGTCTATTGAATGGGTAAGACTTCCGTAAACCACAAAGAATGTGAATGATTTATCGAGTGGGGCATGATGCGTGACCGTCGGTTCAACCAAGCCCATTTTCATTGCCAGCTGCCTCGCGGCTTCCACTGCAATTTCACTGTCGGGCACGGGTAGGGTAAAAGAAAGCTGGACCTTGCCGTCGTTCATCGTGTCGCCGTAAGGTTTGAGTTGGGTCAGATCCAAAGTCTTGTCGAACTCAGCCTTTTTGGTTGAATAATGTCCGCTACTCATCTTTTTCCTCCTCAAGGGCTGAAATCATGCGATGATATCGCTCGGAACCCTGCCTGGACTCTTCCATCAAAAGGGGAATGAATGGATTCATGTAGTGTTCCTCTTTGACGACCACGCCAGCCAGCCCTTTACCACCCTCAAACGGTCGTTTTATGCCTGCCAGGCGTCCTTCTTCAATCGTCCTGAAGAGACCATCACGCCGGATGTTTTGCAGAAGATCCAGGGCTAAATCGAGCACATTGGCAGCTCGCTGCTCCATAATTCCACCTTCTCTAAATTCGATGTCTTCCCCAAAATCAGCAAAGCTGGTGGCAATGTAGCGCGCATTCTCGATCGCAAGGGCACGGTCCGCCAGGAAAGGCGTGTGGATGGCTTCTGTCAGCATTCCAAGCAAATGGATGCGCTGATCACTGATCACAGTCACAATATTAAATAGTGCGTCCTGGATATGCGATCTGAAAACATTGCCAGTTTTGAACTTGGTGGGGGGCATATACTTCAATGGAGCATTGGGGAAAATTTGCCTGGCTAGTTGGGCTTGGGCAAATTCGTATAAGAAAGCGTTTTTGAGCTCGGGATTCATCTCAAAAGCATGTCCGAGTCCCATCTGCTCTTCAGGCAAGCCAGCTTTCAGGGCAAATTGCTCGTTGATCAGTTGCGAAGCCAGCACAGTGTGCGCTTCCTCATAGGCATCGGAGGTGGTCAGATAGTTATCCTCACCGGTATTGATGATGATTCCGGCGGCGGCATTGATCAACCTCGAGAATTCCTGGTCGATGAGCGTGCGTTGCATATTGATGTCGCGGAACAAGACGCCGTAAAGCGCGTCATTCAACATCACATCCAGGCGTTCCAGAGCGCCCATCACCGCAATTTCGGGCATGCAAAGACCAGAGCAGTAATTGCACAATCGAATATAGCGTTTTAGTTCGGCGCCGACCTCATCCAAAGCTTCCCGCATCAGGCGGAAGTTCTCCTGGGTCGCCATCGTACCGCCAAAGCCTTCTGTGGTGGCACCAAAGGGCACATAATCGAGCAGGCTCTGCCCGGTGGTACGAATCACAGCAATGATATCCGCGCCCTGCGTGGCAGCTGCTTTTGCCTGGACAATGTCTTCATAGATATTCCCGGTTGCAACGATGACATAGATCAAGGGTCCGGCATGATCGCCATATTCGAGCAGTTTTTCTTCCCGGATGATGCGATTGTGGTGAATTTTGGCTACGGCTTCTTCGGCTCGCTTTTCTGCCCAAAGTTGGATCTCAAAAAGATCCACCGGATACGTCTGAGTCAGGTCCAACTCACCACGGGAGACTGCCTCTGCCAACTCCTGGGGTTCCTTGCCGAGTGATATCGCGGCTTGTCCAAGCCAATAGGCCGCTCCGAGCCCCAGCATCTGGCGGTCGAGCAGGTGTTCCACGACCACATTGGGCAAAGGCACGCCCGTCGCATCGACACCGTCAATGCCAAGCAACCTGCAGATCGACCTCTCGATGGTGGTTGTAGTGAACTGTTGTGTGTACGCGTGCACGTCTTCCACAACCTGGTGGGCTGCTTCGCGCGACTGCCTTACTTTCTCCCAGTCAATTTTCAGTTTTGCCATTCTTCCTCCTGCCGGGCTGCTTTCATCTCTCGCAACAATACCTCGTCCACACCAAGCAACTCAGCAATTTTGATCGCACTCGACTGCGAATGGTGCACTTCATCCATCTCCTCGAGGCGATAATCCATTAAATTCTGTAATCTCCTGACTCTGGTTAAGTCTTCGTGTTGCACGTTCACCGATAAAGTAGTAGATAATGTTGCCGGCATTGCGTCATCGTTTTCCACCATTGCTGGAGGGCTATAACGATAATGAGCCAATTCATCCAATGCCTCAGGGCTGATGCCGCGTACCTGGTAAAAACGAATTCCGGTTGCTTTTTTGACGTGGTAGTGAGTGGCTATCAGAAATGTACTGTTCGATTTACCATAAACTGAACATAACCCTTGCACGATTGCTGTCGCGTCAGCTGGATTTGTTCCCCGGCATGGTTCATCCATCAGGATCAATCCTTTTTGGGTTTGGCTCTTGCGAAAATGGTTACGGATTTGGACCGCTTCCAGACCAAAAGAAGAAAGTCCCCGATGCAAGTCGCCTTCGCTACTGGATTCAAAAGCGAAAAAGTCATACAGCGGTGTTTGCAGGCTCTCACAAAAAGGGAAATAACCCAGTTGAGTCATCAGAAGTGACAGGAAAATCGTCCTCAAGGCAACGCTCTTCCCGCCCATGTTAGCTCCGCTCAAAACAGTTGTACCTTTGAATAAATCAATTGATATAGGAGTGAACGAAAGCCCCTGTCTCTCGAGCGTTGAGGCGATCAGTGGATGAAAAGCGTTTTGCACTACCGCAGGGCTTTGCTTCTCCACCAGTTTTGGCAGGCATCCATGCCATCGCGATGCAAGCACTGCCTTGGCAAGCCGAAAATCAAGTATGGCACAGTTATTAGTGTTGTGATGGATTTGAGGCAACCATTCAGCCAGCTTCACTCCCAGTTGCCGGCGAATGCTTTCCTCCTCCTGGTCTTCCTGCGCTGTTATCAGAGCACGTTGAGTCAGTAAGGTTTTACGTTGTGCTCCTGTTACTTGCCGGATTTCCCTTTCCAACTCTTTTTTTCTTAACCGGATCTGCGATAGTTCCGGTGAGTATTCACTATAAATGTGAAAAGTGGGGTTGCCCGTGCCGGCAGGGTCAAGCAGGGCTGCCGCAGCTTTGGTGTCATCGAAGGTTACACCTGCGGCATCGAGCAGGTGCTTCATTTTGCGCATTCGATTGAAAATCGCAAAAGCGCTCTTGAGCTCAAAAAACTCGGTGTCATCCAGGAGACTGCCTTTTTCGAGCCTGCCCAGGGTTCCCCTTAGCTCACGCAGACGTGACAATTGGATTTGTGCTTCTGTGAATTGAGGGTGGTTCGAATTTACCAGGGTTAGCAATCGGTCAATGGCGCTCAATTCTTGCTGCAACGCATCCCTGGAGACATTTGTGTAGAGAAGCACAGAATTCTTCAGGACGTTCCCTTGCGGGCTACGGCATTGGCAGGCTTCCAGAATTCTCAGTAAGCCTAACTCATCTAACAATTCCTGGGATATGATGACCGAAGATTTCATAGTGAACTCACATTGTCTTGGGACCCAGATCGACTACAGGGATATGGATACGCTTGTTTAATTCCGCGAGTAACAACGGGGGGTCAACACTCTGTCCGTTTGAACGGGTCGGATTGAGGCAAACCAACCGCACATCCAATGGATATAAGACTGAAAGGCTGACCCTGCTATCGCGAAGTTTTTGGTAACTTGTCGGCTTTATGAACAAACGGGTGCCATCTTCGACGACCACAGTCAGGTTTGAAAAGTTGGATTCTCTCAATAACTCTTGCAGCACCTGGTCTGTCAGTGCTCCTTGCAGGTAAAGAAAGCTTGTTTCAGGTCTGAGGGAAGCCGCGATCACTTTACCCGAGCCGACCAGCGTAGGAGTGTCCAGGACCGAAACCGAAAAATCAGGCTCGCTATCGTCCAGGATGATGACACGTTTCTTGGGATGATCCAGTATCGCCTGAGAAATGACATCCGCGACCCCTTCGGTTAATGATGGCGTCTGGAGTAAGCTCAACGCAAAACTGGATCTTTCAGCCAGCGTTACCGGATTTGCGGAAGTTTCAGCGCTTACGCAAAGGATCACTGCTTCACTCATCCCACAACCGGCTTGCGACCGGCGGAAAAGCGCCCCATCAATGATAAAAAGGCATTCCGGCTCATGTTGCCGCATCAGGTCGCCTATGGTGGCAATTTCGTCCGTTACACTTGGTCCTGCCAGCTCCACGTAGCCATCGCTCAGCGCCCTGCAGACAATCACCTCGCCCAAAGCAGTCCTGATATTGCTGAGCTCCAGGATCTCCAACAGGGCATCGCTGCGCAAGAGGGCTCCTTCCGCACTGGCAATCAGAGTGCCCTCTGGCACGTAGATGCGTGGTTTGGCGTTGCCGCTTAAGATATCTTCCGACTCCCCATCCCGACCGATGGACGTGAGCGCCAAAGGTCGGGTTTGACCGGATTCCTGCCATGCTGCGATGATGTGGTTGAGACAGGTTGTCTTTCCAGCATTTTTTGACAGGCCAATGATAGCCAACGATTCCAGATCCTGAAGACCTGTAAGCTTTAGGAGCTCAATGCCTGATTCTGCAGCCACCGCGTTCATACCAACCGCCAACTATTCCTTGTGTTTCCGCCTGTTTCGAAGCAAACCAACTGGTTCCAGGGTCATTTGTTGTCCAGCCAACAAGCTGGCGACACCAATCAACTCAACTTTCTCTTCACCTCGGCAGACCGGGCAATTGCATTCGTTCTTATAATCGTCTGGCTCCTTGTAGGTGGTGATCACGCCTTCGAAATTCCGTAGAACGATATGATCAGGGTTCTGTGAGATCAGGTAATCAGGCATGACCGGGATTTTTCCTCCGCCACCAGGTGCGTCTACCACGTAGGTGGGTACGCAAAAACCGGAGGTATGGCCGCGCAAGCTCTCGATGATCTCAAGACCTTTGGCAACCGGCGTCCGGAAATGCGACAATCCCAAGGAAAGATCGCACTGGTAGATGTAATAAGGACGCACACGTATGTAAGCCAGACCGTTTACTAGTTTACGCATGACGTGCACACAATCATTAACCCCACGCAGGAGCACGGATTGATTGCCCAATGGTACGCCGGCATCCGCCAGCAGGGCTGTAGCGCGCTTGGAATCCGGGGTGATCTCGTTGGTGTGATTGAAGTGCGTGTTGAGCCAAACCGGATGATACTTGCGGATCATGTTGCATAATTCGGGTGTGATCCTTTGCGGAAGCACCACCGGCGTGCGTGTCCCAATCCGGATGATCTCAACGTGATCGATCTCCCGCAACTTCGATAGGATGTATTCGAGACGATCATCGCTCATCAGGAGGGCATCTCCGCCCGAAAGCAGAACGTCCCTTACAGCAGGCGTGTTGCGGATGTAGTCGATGCAGGCGTCGATCTGGGCGCGCGTGCGTGCGCCGTCTTTCTGACCAGCCAAACGGCGGCGGGTGCAGTGCCGGCAGTACATGGCACACTGATCGGTGATGAGGAACAATACCCGGTCAGGATAGCGGTGTGTCAGCCCAGGAACAGGGGAGTCTCCATCCTCCTCAAGCGGGTCTACCAGATCTTCAGGACTGCGATACGCTTCATCTCCAGTCGGCACAGCTTGCCTTCTGACCGGATCATGAGGATCGTCGGGGTCGATCAGACTCAGGTAATAGGGAGTGATTGCCATGCGGAAGAATTCAAGTGCTTTTCTTGAGCCCTGTTCTTCTGCTTCGGTGAGTGGTAGATACTTCTTTAAGGTGTCGACGTCTGAAATCCGATGAGAGACCTGCCAATGCCAATCATTCCACTCTTCGTCTGAAACATCAGGAAAAAGCCTTCTACGCCTGGCTTCACCGCTTGTGTTGATATATTTCTCTTCAGCTTTCATCCCTTGACTCCTTCGTTTCTGAAAGAGGCTGCAGTTCTACCGCAGTCTTTTATCCTTGACTTAGATATAGTTCTTCTCAAAGATCTCACGTAACGCCTTGGATTCACGCAATACCTGCAAAGTAAATTCAGCGTGGTTGCGAGTGTAACCATTTCCGATGATCATTGTGACATCCTTACCGATGCCTTCGGCGCCCAATGCGGCACGCGTAAAGCTGGTAGCCATACTGAAGAAATACACCAAACCGCCATCACGAACGGGGAGGATAGTGGACATTTCAGTTCCATGGATGTTGACTACATTGATGGCAACATCATATTCCTTGCCGTCATTACACTCCAGCGCTTTTTCGAGCACTTCCACCGGATTGGCTGCGTCGGCGACGAAGTATTTATGAACGAAGTGATTGTCCAGGAGAATTCTTTCGTATCGGTCATTGCGGCTCATCCCCACCACATTTCCGCAGGGACCCACGCGTTTCATGGCTTCGTAACCGCAGAGCATGCCGCTCTTGCCGCCAGCACCCAGGATGAGAACAGAGTCACCTGGTTTGATGATATTGGCGGTTTGCGCCGGCGCGCCGGCAACGTCCAGGGCAGCCAAAGCGAGAGCTTCTGGCATATCGTCCGGGAGTTTGGCATAAATGCCGCTCTCAAAGAGGATAGCCTGTCCTTTGATATCCACACGGTCGGTTTCCGGGTGAACTGCCAGGATTTCTTCGATATGGAGCGGGGTCAAAGACAGCGAAACCAGGGAAGCGATGCGATCACTAACCTTGATATCTTTGCGGTCCTGTAAGGCAGAGCCGATTTTTGCGATGCTGCCCATCAGCATCCCGCCCGAGCCAGTCACGGGGTTTTGCATCTTGCCGCGTTCGCCAACAATACCCAAAACCATCTCTTTCAGGCGTTCTTCATCCTGCTCGGACGCGGACCAAAGCTGCCTGAAACTGGCAGAATCGATATTAAGGGCGGAGACGTCGATTAAGATCTCGTTGTCGTAGATCTCCATCGTGTTGTCGATCTTTTGTGCGGCCTGCGGCAGCAGCCCCTTCGGCTCGATCACGCGGTGTGCGCCATACTTATTTCCCATTGACATAAAACATTCCTCCGATGTTTGAGTGATTAAATCCGCTCCGGCATGCCCAGAATCTGGCGGGCTTCTGCCGGCGTGGCGATTTCCAGGTTAAGTTCTTTTGCGATGCGGACGATCCGCTCCACAAATTCAGCGTTCGAGACGCCGTTGCGTTCGCGGTTGTACTTCAGGTTATCCTCAAAACCCACGCGAACATGTCCGCCCAAAAGCATCCCCATGACGTTCATCTCCAGTTGGCAGCGTCCAATCCCAGTTACGGTGAACGTCGCGCCTTCAGGAAGCGATTCCTTGAGGAATAGCAAGTCGCGGGGGGTGCCTGTTGCCCCGCCATTGACACCCAAAACAAAGTTGAAATGTAGCGGGGGTTTGATGTGACCCTTGCGAACCAGGCGCAAAGCCATATCGATATGGCTTTTATCGAAGCATTCTAATTCTGGCGTGATACCGCGTTCGTTCATGCGGGCTGCGAATGCGATGATCATATTCTCGGTGTTGACGAAAATGTCATCGCCGCCAAAATTCATCGTGCCGCAGTCCAGGCTGGCCATCTCAGGGTTGAGCTCGGTTGGCTGCAGCCGTTCTTCGGCAGTCATCCCGGTTGCGCCGCCAGTGGAAGGTTGGATGATGACGTCCGGGCAGGCTGCCTGGATGGCGTCAATGATCGCTCTAAAGCGTTCACGGTCCTGGGTGGGGGTGCCATCGTCAAAGCGGGCATGCAGGTGAATGATGGCTGCGCCTGCTTCACGCGCAAGTTTTGCCTCGCGAACATACTGCTCGATCGTATAGGGGACAGCGGGGTTCATTTCCTGGGTGACTTCAGCACCGCTGATAGCTGCGGTGATGATGACCTTGTGTGCACTCATGTCTCTCTCCTTTTTGAAATTCGCCTGAGATCAACCCAGACGTTGTTTATTTTTAGGCGTAACGCAGGTGCCGCTCGCTTTGCATACGAGCATCGGTGCAGCCAGGACGTCCGCGGCAGAATCTGAGATATCTGGTCTGGGAGCGATGACCTTCCAGGCTTCAAAAGTCATCTTCCGGGAAGTGTTGCCCTCGCTGGTGATCCAACCTTTGGCTTCTATAAAATCCCCTGCGTACACTGGAGCAAGGAACTCAATGCTGTCATAAGCCCTGAAAAGACCCTCATCGCCATCACGGCGGATGAGCAGTTCAGTTGCAACGTCGCCAAAAAGCTTGGTCATAAAAGCCCCATCAACCAGTCCACCGCCATAATGGGCATGCTCTGTTCCAATTCTTAGTCGAATAACAACTTCAGTCATCACATCCTCCTCAAAATTAAAAACGCTATGTGCTTATAATGACACATAGCGCTCCATGCAGTTGCATGACAGTGGCATAACTTCGTTATGGACACCAAGGCGGGGGAGAGGACCCTCCCTTTGCCCTTCGGCGACGGATAATTCGTCTCTTCTCCCAGTCCCGGGATGACAGCGAAGTTCCTACACAATCCGCCGCGCCTCTAATGATACGGTATTCAGTTGGCATCAGGCTTGCCTGACACTAAGATTATAGCGTGAGAAGTAATTTTCCGGAAGGGGAAAACCGAAAGATTGAGGGATCATTAACCTCAGTTTACCTCACTCAACATTGTACATAGCTTTTACAAGGTCGTTTGAAATATATTTTCACGGGGTGGGGGAGGAGAGTATAATAGCGTCTGAATTTTTTACAAAGGTGATCTATGACAATAAAGACAGTTGAAAGCGGTACAACACTTCGGAATCGATTAGCGCGCTCAATCGTTCTTGCAATCCGCACGCTGATGCAGCAGGGCAGTCCGGATGAGAAAAGCCTGGATATGGCAGCATTCATCGTGTTGGCACTGGAAAAGATCAACGAAACCATTGATGCCGCCATGGTTGCCTGGGAAAAGCGCGATTACTGGGTGAAAGCTGACCAATTCCGCCAGGAATGGGCTTGGATCGAAGGCAGCCACGCACGGCTGAAGGACGCTGTTTTGGCGCAGAATTGGGCGCAGATTGTGCCGGAAGTCATTGCAGTGGGGCAGAAATTTGGCAACGTGCGCATTGCAGAGAAAAATCGGATTGGTGAACCCTGGATCGGCGCATGGAACGAGCTGAAAAGATCCAACAATTAAGTAACTAAAGATTTCCTTTTTTGGCCAGTCGCAACGGTGGATGGGGAAAAGGTTGGGATTAAATTCTTCATGGTTATGATAAGTATCATTATCGCAAGCATTCTTAACGAGGACAAGAAGCTATTTGGATCAAAGAATTGTGTATTCGATCAGAAATCAGATTCGTAAGTCACAATATGTTTTACGTGCACAGAAAGATTCAAAAGTTCGTTAGCAAAGAATGTTGGATACACCGTTCTACCCAGATCGCTTAATTTTGAAATCTCAAGCCAATCCAAGCGTTCAGGCAAGCCTCCCATGGTTTTACTGTTGGAGGTAATGACGCAATCCGGATCCCACTTCATCAAATAGTAAAACGCCAATTCGTGACAGTTCAAGTCTTCAATAGTTCCAGCTTTTCCGCGAAAGAAGTTTTCATGGATGAAGACCAATCGTTCTATCTCGAAGTGCCAGCCTGTTTCCTCCCAAACTTCACACACAGCAGCTTCTTCCAGGCTTTCACCGTGTTCCACACATCCACCAACAGAGTAATAGAAAGGATCGCTGTCATTTCTGATCATTAATATCTTACCCTCGTTCATCAGGATGCCGCACGCTCTTAGCCTGAACCAATCTGTTCCTTTAGTGAATGTACACTCCGTCTTACTCATCTTAGCTCCCATGAAAGTTATTGTTACTTCATTACTTCATGCTGGATGCTCACCTCCCTCCTAAGCAACGATTGATGTTTTCACGATTATAATGATATTAGAATTGGACAATCACAAAGAGTTATACTATGCGCACTAGACTTCTAATATAGGATATAACATGCAAATAACCATCGAGGAGTGCATTCAAAAGTACTTGAGTAGCGTAAAGGTTTCACGAAGCGCGAATACTTACCGCACGTATACGAACGCAATGAACCTCTTTAAAGAAGTACTGAGCCAAAATGGATTATCGGTTGAAAAGGCGGATGTTTCATCTCTCCCGGAGGACGCGGTAATCTGGATTTTAGCAGCACTCAAGGATTTCTCATCAGCAACTGAGCAGGTTTACATCACTGCTGTTGTGGGACTGTTTGAATTTATTGCAGGTGAAAACCTCGCGCAAGTCAACCTCCCCCGCATTCGTCTGCTCATCAAGCAGCGCGCCCGCCGCCCCGGTGTCCGCCTGCCGCAATTCCCCAAAAATGCAATTGATGTCGTGTTGGACTACGCCGGTACTCTTGCGTCCAACCCCACTGAACAAGAATCAGACCGCTTGATCAATTTACGCGACCGGGCTTTCCTCCTGACGCTCTCAGATACTGGCTTACGCGTACACGAAGCCTGCAACCTGCGACGCGGTGATATTGACTGGCTCGAGCATCGTGCGATCGTGATCGGCAAAGGCAACAAGGAAGCCGTGGTGCGCTTCTCTAAGCGCAGTCTGGACGCCCTTAAAATGTACCTTTCTGAAAGAGCGAACCTGGATGGCAACAGCGGCAAAGCGCTGGCATCACAGCCCGTTTTCGCGCGTCACGACCGCGGCGCAGGCAAAAAGGTCAAGCCCATCTCAACCACAACTGGGAGGGAGATCGTCAACCAGCGCGTGCGGGAATCCCTGGGCGAAGAAGCCGTTGGCACCATCACCCCTCACTCCTTCCGCCACTACTTTGTGACCACGATCCTCGGTAGCACCGGCAACCTCAAGCTCGCGCAAGTGCTGGCACGCCACACGAACATTGCCGTCACGCAGCGCTACTCTCACCTGAGCGACAGCGAACTGGACCAGGAATACCAGCAAATCTTCGATTGATGCCTGGTTGGTGGTATCATAAACCCCTGAAATCGCATACTTGAGGAGTTTATGACTGAGAATCGTATCAAGGCTCACCCAATTCTGATTGATGATTCTGTAGCAGACATTCCATTCTTTTGGCAAGACCAAACCTTCCTGGCAAAGGAAGGTGAGATGATTTCCTCAGCCCTCGTGGCAAATGGCATCACCATCTTCGGGCATCATCCCAAAGACCATTCCCCACAGGGGATCTTTTGCGCAAATGGGCAATGTTCGCAGTGCATGGTGATCGCCAATTCCCTGCCAGTCAAAGCCTGTATGACTCCGGTAAAGCCTGGTATGCGGGTGTTTCCTGCTGAAGGTCTTCCAGAGTTGCCCGACGTTCAACCGCGGAATGGAATTGCAGCCAGTCCCACACCGAAATATCAAACTGATGTGCTGATCATCGGAGGGGGTCCTGCCGGGCTTTCCGCAGCGATCGAATTGGGGCAGGCTGGCGTAAGCACGATCTTGATCGATGATAAGGCACATCTCGGCGGCAAACTTGTCCTGCAAACCCACCGTTTCTTTGGCTCGAGTGAAGCCGTTTTCGCTGGCACACGCGGAATCGATATCGCAAAGAAGCTCGAAACTGCTCTTCGCCAACACCCTTCGATCGAAATTTGGGAGAGCAGCACAGCTGTTGGTGTTTTCGAGGATAAATCCATCGGTGTATACAAAAACGGAAAAGACTACGCCCTGGTCTTTCCAAAAATGCTGCTCATGGCAACCGGAGCGCGCGAAAAGAGCCTGGCATTCCCCGGCAATACGCTTCCTGGCATTTATGGCGCCGGCGCTTTTCAAACCCTGGTAAACCGGGATCTGGTGAGACCTTGTGAAAATCTATTTATCATCGGCGGCGGCAACGTGGGGCTCATCGCTGGTTATCACGCCATCCAGGCAGGGATCCACGTTTGCGGTTTGGTCGAAGCCGCTCCAGAATGCGGTGGATACAAGGTGCACAAAGACAAACTCGTTCGTTCGGGTGTGCCAGTTTACACGTCGCACACTGTCATTGAAGCTCTTGGAAAGGATCACGTCGAAAAGGTGGTCATAGCCCAGGTGGATAAGAACTTTAAACCCATCTCAGGTACTGAAAGGCAGTACGATTGCGACACGGTCCTGATCGCAGTCGGGCTTGATCCTGTCAACGAATTCACCGGTCAGGCGGAACGGGTTGGATTGCCTGTCTTCTCGGCTGGCGATGCGCATGAGATCGCTGAAGCGTCAGCCGCAATCTTCTCCGGTAAGATTGCTGGCCGAAAAATCGCCGGATTCTTGGGCAAGCAAACCGAAGCAGCTCCTGCTGAATGGGCTACGATCGAGGAGATCCTCAAATCCCGCCCGGGTGAAGTCGTTGACCCAACCCTTCCGGATCTTGAAGAAGGGGTCTTCCCCATCATGCACTGCACCCAGGAGATTCCCTGTGACCCTTGCTCCAAAGTCTGTCCGCGTCACCTGATCCTTGTGGATCCGGAGGACATTCGCCATTTACCTGAGGTGGATTACATCGCCGAAAAAGGCTGCATCGCCTGTGGACGCTGCGTGGCGGTCTGTCCCGGTCTGGCGGTCACGCTGGTCGATTACCGCAAGGGTAATCAAAACGCACTGGTCACTTTGCCTTTCGAACAGGATCCACTGAGCGTTGCTGAAGGAGATGAGATCGAACTGACCAGTACAGAGGGAATGTCTCTCGGTAAGGCAATTATCAAGACTATCAAGAAGATAAAAGACTATGCGAATGGCACCAGCCTGCTGACCGTGGAAGTCCCTCGTGAGATTGCCAAGTTGGTCTCGGGTTTGCGCATTATAGAAACCACAAAACCAACCCCCTATGAGCTTGAGACGAATAATCCCGAAAATCTTGCGGATGAGGCATATATTTGCCGCTGTGAGAGGGTAAAAGCTGGAGAGATCCGGGCACTGATCCGGCAGGGCGTACGAGACATAAACCAGATCAAAGCTGTTACCAAAGTCAGCATGGGTGCTTGCGGCGGGAAAACCTGCCTGAACATGATCAAACGGATGTACCTGGCAGAAGGCATTCCACTTTCAGAGGTAACTGAAACGCCGGTCAGACCTGTTTTTATCGAGATGCCTGTCAGGGTTCTGGCGAGTTTAACGGATGAAGGAGAGCGCGCATGAGCCTGCATACGAACTTTGACGTCATTATCGCAGGCGCCGGCTCCATCGGCACTCCCACTGCATATTTCCTCGCAAAAGCCGGATTTAAGGTGTTGGTTCTTGATCCTCGCCCGAGTACAGGTCAGGGTTCCAACAAACACGCCATTGGCGGTATTCGTGCCACCCATTCGGACCCTGCCAAGATCCTGCTCTGTTCCAATGCCATCAACATCTTTTCAAACTGGCAGGCTGAACACGGCCAGGATATCGAATGGCGGGCTGGAGGGTACAGCTTCGTTGCCTACGATGATGCCACCGAAAAAACGCTGAAAGATCTGCTCGAAATGCAGCGTAACCTTGGGTTGAACATCAGCTGGCTGGAACGCCAGGCTTTCATGGAACTGGTTCCCGATATCAACCCGGCAGATTTACGGGGAGGCACTTACTCCCCGGAGGACGGCTCAGCCTCGCCGCTCAAAGCCTCCTTTGCTTTTTACCAGGAAGCAGTACGCAATGGCGTGGTATTTCATTTCAATGAAAGTGTAACTGGAATTGAAACCGCTGCAGGCAAGGTGCAGTCGGTAAACACTGACAAGGGTCACTATTCCACTAACTATGTCATTAATGCAGCCGGGTCCTGGTCCGCGGAGATTGGTAAAATGGTCGGACTTGATCTGCCGGTCAGACCGGATGCGCACGAAGCCGGCATCACCGAGGCGGTTCAACCCATGTTCAGCCCAATGATCGTGGATATCCGTTCCAGGCCGGGCTCGAGCAATTTCTATTTTTATCAGCATCCAACCGGTAAGATCATTTTCTGTGTCACCCCCAACCCGCAGATCTGGGGTTACCTGGACCAGGACACGAGCGCTTTCCTGCCTCTGGCGAGCAAACGTTTGATCGAAACCATGCCAAAGCTGGCGAATTGCCGGGTGAGGCGCACCTGGCGGGGCACCTATCCGATGACCCCGGACGGGAACCCCATCTTAGGAGAAGTCGATGGGATCGAAGGATTCTTGCTCGCCACCGGAGCTTGTGGACAGGGATTTATGCTTGGTCCTGGCGTTGGACAGTTGCTGACCCATTTGGTCCAGGGCGCATTATCTGAACAGGAACGCCAATGTCTTCACAGTATGCGGCTGAACAGGGAATGGACAAGCATGGAAAAACTTAAGTAAGCTTTTTATTTTGGCTTACAATTAAAAAGCTTCAGTATGGATAAAGATCAATTTATCAATAAACTGCCCAAGAGCTATTCCACGGCTGAACGTGAGCTGATCCAAAAGGCTTACGCTTTCGCGGAAGAAGCACATGCAGGTCAGACCCGTGCGAACGGTCTGCCTTATTTCACACATTGTCTTGGGGTAGCTAACATCCTGCTTGATCTTGAAGCCTCACCAAATATCGTCGCAGCCGGACTGCTCCACGATGTCTTGATGGACACCCCCACTACCGTGGAAACACTGCGGAAGGAATTTGGTCGGACCATCACCGGTTTTGTCGAGGATGTCACCCGTATCACTGCCCTTCCTCAACTTTCCCGCGCAGACCAGCATCCTCCGGAGCGTATTCCGCTTGCCCCATCAACGACGCCTTCCGAATTGAAGTTGTCCGACGATCTGGCTGAGACCTTGCGCAAAATGCTTCTGGCTATTGGAGACGATATCCGCGTTGTGGTTATAAAGATGGCTGACCGTCTTCATAATATGCGGACCCTGAATTCCCTGCCGTTGGACCGCCAGCGCATCATTGGCCAGGAGACCCTGGATATCTTTGCGCCGTTGGCAAACCGTCTCGGTATCTGGCAATTCAAGTGGGAACTGGAAGACCTTGGCTTCAGGTATACCAACCCTGAAAAGTATAAAGAGATTGCCGATCAACTCACGCTTCGAAGGGCAAAACGCCTCGAAGAGATCGACCATATCGTAGCTGATTTGCAGCAGCTTTTCGCCAACGCGGACGTTAAAGCGACCATTTCGGGTCGTCCCAAGCACATCTATTCGATTTACCGGAAGATGCAGGGCAAGAGTAAGAATTTTGACTCTATCCGGGATCTGCGGGCTGTCCGTGCGATTGTTGATGACGTTGAAACCTGCTATAAAGTCCTTGGCATTATCCATATGCACTTTCAGCCTATTCCCGGCGAGTTTGATGATTACATCGCAGCCAAAAAGCCGAATAACTACCAATCACTACACACTGCGGTCATCTACAGCGATGGAAAACCGCTCGAGGTACAGATCCGTACCTGGGAGATGCATCACAACGCCGAATATGGTATTGCCGCGCATTGGCGCTACAAAGAGAATTCAACCGCCATTTCGAGCGTTTACGAGCAAAAAGTACAGTCTATGCGCAATCTCCTCGCCTGGTCGCAGGAAGTTGACGACAGCCAGGTGTTTATTGAAGGGATGAAATCGGATATTTTTCACGATCGGGTGTACGTTTTCACACCCAAGGGCGATGTCATCGACCTGCCCAATGGCTCCACCCCGATAGATTTTGCCTACCAGGTCCATACCGACATAGGTCATCGCTGCCGTGGAGCCAGGGTGAATGGGAAGTTGGTGACGCTCGACTACACCCTTCACACCGGCGACCAGGTTGAGATCCTGACGGTCAATCGCGGTGGTCCCAGCCGGGACTGGCTTAACCCCAATCTTGGCTTGGTCAAATCCGGTCGCTCGCGCGCGAAGATCAAGCAGTGGTTCAAGCAGCAAGCCCGCGAACAGAACCTTGAACACGGCAAGCTGCTCGTTGAAAAAGAGTTCAAACGCCTGGGTCTGACCGATATTGACCTGAACGACTACGTTTCCAGCTTTAACGTGCGGACACTTGAAGACCTCTATGTGGGTATCGGCTGCGGTGATATTCCGATGGGCAGACTGATCACCCGCATCGAGGAACTCAGCAAGCCCAGTCTTGCGGAGATTGACGAACTCGTCCCCGAACCACCACGCAGCAGTGGAGACAGTACCTCGGTAACTGTTTCGGGCTTTTCAGGGATGGCAACAAACTTCGCCCATTGCTGCAACCCGATGCCTGGTGATGAAATCATTGGCTATATCACCCGTGGACGGGGCGTCACCATCCATCGCTCGGATTGCCCGAATGCTCTGCGCGTCCCCGATACTGAGCGGCTAATTAAAGTAGATTGGGGCAGTGCGACCCAAACCTTCCCAGTTCCGCTGCAGATCACATCCTATGATCGCCAGGGCTTAATGGCTGATATTTCTGCCATACTTTCAAGCGAACCTGCCCGTTTGGTTGATCTCTCTTTAACCAGCAAGCAACATATTGTGAAAGTCAACCTGATTGTTGAGATTGCGGATATTTCCCAGTTGAGCCGCTTGCTTGCCAGGCTGGAGAATATTCCCAACGTTATCGAAGCTATTCGGGTTAGACCAGGATAACAGGCTTGCTTTTCTTTACGGTTTATGTTTACTAAGGTACAATGCCCTCGAAAAATAATTATCTTTTTTTATGGAGTTTATGAAAATGCCACGAATTCGCTGCCATTATCTGGATTGTATTTTTTTGGATGAACGCTATTGCAGCGCAGCAGCTATTGAGATTAACCCCGATGCAGGCTGCTTAACCTATTCCCCCAATGAGGAGGATCATCCTGTTTCAAGCTGGGAAGACGAAGAACTGGATGATTGGGATGAAATGGGTGGGGAAGATGAACATGAAGATCTCTGGGCAGTCGAGGATGAAGAAGATGACGATGATGACCTCGCCGGGGAAAACGAAGACTATTAGCCCCGCCTGTTAGTTCAGCGCAGTGTGTCTGCGCGAAATGGAGAAATTATGGAAGACTTAAAACCAGCGATTGCTTTAAACGTCTTCATTGAACCATACTTTAGAAGAGAGATCCTGCAGAAGGTTTTCGAGAATCTTAATGCCCTCCCTGCTGAACTACGGCGGGAATTGGTTGCTGAAGTGAAGGAGAAAGTCAGGATCAGCGGATTCCGCAATTCAATGGTTGCACCACGGGCTCTGCTCATTCGGGATGCTGAGTCGGTCTTCGAGAAAGACACCTGGTTCACTCTTGTCTCCCTTAAAAACTGGCAGTCCTTGTACTCTGAGTGGAATGAAGAACTCAAGAAGATTCTTGCAGGCCTTGGGTTTTCCGTATCAGAACAGGCTGCTGCTGGATATCCCGACGCTGTTAACACGTTCCTTGAGGGCTGGCCAGAAGGGATCGACTTCGATACCCTGTATGAAAAGATCACTGCTCAAGTTGAGAAGTATCCACTAAGCAAGGATGAAACTGCCCTTTTGAGCATTCTGCTTACCGGCTACCTGCTATAGAAAAGAGAGATCATGGAAGATTCAACTGGAAAAACAACGATTGCGCCGAGTGTGCTGCACACCATCGCCAAGCTGACAACCCTTGCTACTCCCGGCGTTAGCCGTTTGAGCAGCCGTGAAGGGCTTGTCAATGTCCCCGAGGATGGCATAAAGGTAACTGTTCAAGGCGATAAGATTGAGGTAGAGATCTACATCATCCCTGGGAGTGAAGGTAATGTCCGCCTTGTGGCTCAGGAAGTGCAAAAAAGAGTCACGCGGGCGATCACAGAAATGGTTGGCATGGAAGTTGCTCGTATTGATGTGCATGTAACCGATATCGATTTAGAAGCGTAGGTGCAATGAAATCAAGGACAGAGTCGCGCATTTGTGCCCTCCAATCTCTCTACGAGCTCGACCTCACCGATCATTTACTGGGTGAGGTCGTTGCTGACAGGGCTGGAGCAATGGGGCTGGATGACACCCAGTTTGAATTTGCGCGGATGTTAACAGCTGGAGTGCGAGAGTTTGCTGAAAAACTCGACACACTCATCGCCGAACATGCCCCTGAATGGCCATTGGACCAGGTGGCAGTCATCGATCGCAACATTCTAAGACTTGCTTTATGGGAAGTGGCAGTTTACAGGAAAACTCCTCTGAAAGTTGGGATTAACGAGGCGGTTGAGCTGGCTAAAGCCTTCGGCACCGATAGTTCCGCCCGCTTTGTGAATGGTGTTTTAGGAAGCCTTGCAGATAATATCGAGACGATTACACAGACTCTAAACAAGTAGCAGGTTGTTATGCCATTGAAAAAGAACCGAACAACCCTCCGACTGACCTTGAGTTTGTTGGCGGTAAGCGTTTTGTTTGGATGCGCGATTCGCATCGACCCTTCTGATAAACCAATCCCCACTAAAAGCCCGGATATTCCAGGAGAAGTAACCTCCCCGGACTTGATCCCACAGGAATTCTTCGTGGAATTTTCCATTCCACCAGCAACAGACACCCAACTGGCAATCGATGTATTTGATGAAGTAAGCGGCATGCTCTACAACATAGAACGATTCCCGCTCTCCCGTCAACCGGATGGAATTTTTGTGGGCACCTTGATGCTGCCGGAGAATGCCACCCTGCGTTATCGCTATGTGATGACTGCCCCGTTGGAAGTTTCCGAACAAAAGGCTGATGGTACGCCGGTCGGATACCGTGTGGCATTCGTACAGAAGAATGCGGCGATCAAGGATATCGTCTCGGGTTGGCCAAATGCCCCCTACGCTGGGCAAACTGCGGATCTGAACGGCATCGTGCATGACAGCAAAAGCAATCAACCACTTCCCGACATTCTCATCAATATCGCCGGATATCAGACCTTCACAGATATGACCGGGAGGTTCGTGCTGAATGATCTTCCCGTCGGTGTTCACGTCCTAAGTGCGGTGTCGATTGACGGGAGTCATCTCACGTTCCAGCAACAGGCAAACCTGGTGGCTGACCTTTCCACGCCTGCTGTGATCCAGATGATACCCCTGCCCCAGATCAAGGTCACGTTAAACCTGGCAGCCCCGAACGATGCAACTGGCGCTCCTGTTAGAATTGCTGGAAACTACGCGCAAAGCGGTGCAATATTTAATGAATATGCACAAGGAACTGTCGCTTCACGCATGCCGCTCATGCTGCATAATGAAGATGGCAGCTATTCAATCCAACTCAACCTGCATGCCGGCAATGTGTTTCGTTACAAATACACACTCGGCAATGGTTACATTAATGCTGAACGTGATCAGAACGGAGCGCTGCTCCTGCGATCAGTCACCCTCCCCGATCACGATGTGATCATCTCAGACCAGGTGACCACCTGGAGGATTGATAACCAAAAGCCAACGACCATCATAGCCCAGGCTCCGAGTTCGACTCCACCTGAGGATAGCGTTAGTATTCAGTTTTTCACCAACCATGCCCAACAGCCCATCCCTATGTGGCCGATGGATAATAACCAGTGGATGTTCCTGTTCTTTGGTAGTTCCAGCCTGGGCACAGTCACTTATCGCTTTGCCAGGAATGATCAGGTGGATCTCTCAGTCGACCCCATCAGCACTGCCAATCCCTACCAGGTTGAGTACATTTCTGATGCTCCCCAGACCAATCAGATCGAAAGCTGGACTTCATGGGACGCTGAAGCGGCGAGCCAGATTGAAGCAACTGGAGCGCAACCTTCCCATTTGGTTGGCGTTGAGCTTATGCCCGGATACCAACCCAGCTTCCTCAGTCGCTACCGTCAACTTCCTGAAGAACTTAAAAAACATGGCATTAATTGGCTGATATTGACCCCCACATGGTCGGTAGTTGAGAGGAAAGGTTTACCTTATATCGAGTTTGACAGTAATAATTCCGTCCTTTTGTCTGAATTGGCAGAAATTGTTTCTCTCGCAAAAGCCAGTGGTCTCACCGTCGCGCTTTATCCACAGGTCTTCTTCCCGGGGTCTTCTCCCCAAAGTTGGTGGGATCACTCTGAGAAAAGCCTGCTTTGGTGGCAGCAGTGGTACGCCGAGTATGAACGCTTTATCATGAGTTACAGCCAATTTGCGAATGTCAATGGAATAGATCAGCTTATTATTGGCGGAAGCGGCGTTGAAGCCAGCCTCCCTGGAGCGATCAAGACTAGTGGAACGAATTTTGGTACACCAAAAACCGCCGAACAAATTTGGACGGATCTTCTCAAGAAAGTCAATTCTTACTATACGGGTCAATTGTTGTTTGGAATACCCGCGGATGATGGAAATCTTGCCACCTTCAGCTTCTTTGACCAGGTCGATGGTTTCTATCTAACGTTAAGTGATCAGGACCTGCAGGCATACACATACGATCAATACTCGGTAGGAACATACGTTGATGGAACGGTGTATGCCTTTTACGAGACGACTGAAAAACCGCTCTTCTTCGGTCTTAACGCAGCCTCATTAATCAGCAACCGGGTCGATTCTGAAACCTCCAATGGTTTGTTGATCAGCCCGTTTGACCCTCAATATGGCGTTGGTAACGTCGATCTTGATTCTCAGGACTACTTCTACCAGGTCTTCACCGCAGTTTTATCTGAACGCGGTTGGGTCAGCGGTATAAGCTCTCGTGGTTTCTTTACTGTTTTGGAAATGACTGACTTTTCGTCATCGATCTACGGAAAGCCAGCGATGAATTCTTTCATTAGTCTCACCACACAAAATAACTAAGAGGAAGGTACATGGAAACGTTGAACGAAGCAATAAGATCGGAGTTGGAAAAATTGGGATTAGCTGACGTTAAGGATGTTCGCTACAACCTCAATAAGGCTGAGCTGATCACCCAGGCTGTTCTCGATGGCGAAGGTGTGCTCTCTGATACTGGCGCACTGGTAGTAAACACCTCACCCTTCACAGGACGGTCTCCAAACGACAAATACCTGATTGACAACGGCGACCCTGATCTTTGGTATGCTTCCGGCACTGAGTCTCTTTCAGAAGAGCAATTTGCATATTTGCAAGCTAAACTTTTCCTAAAAATGAAAACTGAACGGCTCTATGTGCGCGATGTTTTCGCAGGCGCAGATCCCGAGCATACAGCCCGCGTGCGTGTAATCACAGACTTGGCCTGGCAGAACCTGGCAGCTTCGAATATGTTCATCGAATCAAAATCGGATCAACCTCACATTGACCCTGATTTCACCATTTTTTCATCTTCACAATTTGCAGCAGATCCTCAGGCGGATGGTCTGCGGTCACCAGCGATGGTGATCCTGAACTTTGACGCCAAACAAGTCCTGATCGGCAATACCCGCTACGCTGGTGAGATCAAGAAATCCGTCTTCACCTTCATGAACTACCTGCTTCCCAAAAAAGGCATCCTGCCCCTGCATTGTTCTGCCAATAAAGGGCAAGATGGCAGCGTGGCGCTCTTTTTTGGGCTCAGCGGCACTGGCAAAACCACCCTCTCTTCTGATCCCGAACGTGCTCTCATTGGGGATGATGAACATGGATGGAGCGATAACGGCATGTTTAACTTCGAGGGTGGTTGCTATGCCAAGACAATTCGCATCAATCCGAAATACGAACCCCTCGTCTGGTCTGCCATCAATCGGTTTGGCTGCCTGATTGAGAATGTTCCCTTGGACGAACAGCATCACCCGGATTTTAACTCGAGTGCCATCACCGAAAACACCCGTGCATCCTACCCCCTGGAGTTCATTGCCAATTATGAGCCTTCAGGCATGGGCGGACACCCCAACCACATCTTTTTCCTGACAGCAGACGCCTTTGGTGTCATGCCTCCGCTGGCAAAGCTAAGCAATGCCCAGGCGATGTATTACTTCTTGAGCGGCTATACCTCCAAGCTGGCTGGAACAGAGCGCGGTCTTGGCGATAAACCTCAGGCAACCTTCTCAACTTGTTTCGGTGCGCCATTCCTGCCGCTCAAGCCGACTGTCTACGCCGAGCTGCTCTCTGAGAAATTGAAGAAACATGGCACCCAGGTTTGGCTGCTTAATACCGGTTGGTCTGGCGGAGTTTTTGGAACTGGCGACCGGATTGCTTTACCTTTGACCCGAGCCATGATCTCAGCTGTATTAAGTGGTGCTTTGGACAGCGTGGAGACCCACACCCACTCCATCTTCGGGGTAGAAATACCCAACGAGGTTCCCGGAGTACCGCAGGAAGTCCTGAATCCGGAGCTTTCCTGGACCGACCAGAACGCTTACCAGGAAGAAGCTGCCTTATTGGCAAAGCAATTTGCAAAAAACTTTGAAAAGTATCGCGATTCGGTTTCCCTGACTGTAGCGGAAGCAGGACCCCGCATTAACTAACCATAACTTCTGATTGGAGGTCTGATGGACAAATTTGTTATCACCGGGGGACGACCGCTATGCGGCACGATGCAGCCTTCAGGCAATAAGAACGCTGCTTTACCAATGATGGCAGCCTGCCTTCTTACCGCAGAGCCTGTTATCCTGCACAACATGCCGAATATTAAAGACACTCAAACCATGCGCAAGCTGCTCGAGAGCCTTGGTGTAGAGATAGATATGCTAGAAAACACATCTTCCTGGCGCTTTCAGGCAAAAGACATCACTCCTTCCGACCTGGATCCGGATCTCTGCCGTCAAATTCGCGCTTCGATCTTATTGGCTGGTCCGATGATTGCCCGCTTTGGAGATCTGGTGCTTCCCCCACCCGGCGGTGATGTGATTGGACGCCGGCGGGTAGACACGCACGTGCTCGCCTTGGAAAAACTCGGCGCAAAGTTTAGGTACAATGGCGTTTTTGACTTCAAATCTGAAAGGCTTGAAGGCGCCGATATCCTGCTTGATGAAGCCAGCGTGACTGCGACTGAAAACACGATTATGGCAGCTGTGCTTGCCAATGGCACAACAACTATTCGAAACGCAGCTTCGGAGCCCCACATCCAGGAATTGAGTAAATTACTCAACGCAATGGGTGCCGGCATCCAAAACATCGGCTCAAACACCCTGATCATCGAAGGGAAAGAAAGCCTCCATGGCGCTGAATTCACTATTGGTCCCGATTACCTGGAAGTGATCAGCTTCGTCGGTGCCGCAGTGGTGACGCATGGTGAAATCCGCATCAAGAATGCCGGCGTTGAACACCTCTCGATGATCAAAATGGTCCTCAAACGCCTTGGGGTAGACATGACCTTTATTGGGGATGATATTCTCGTGGGTGCCAATCAGCGCCTGGTGATTGAACCCGATCTGGGCAACGCTATTCCCGAGATCAGCGTCATGCCCTGGCCTGCCTTCCCCACTGACTTGATGAGCATCGCCATCGTGATCGCCACGCAATCGACAGGCACAATCCTCTTCCACGACTGGATGTATCCCAGCCGGATGTTCTTTACTGATAAACTGGTCTCAATGGGAGCCCAAATTGTCTTGTGTGATCCCCACCGCTGTATCGTCAATGGACCCACACGCCTGAATGCTGAAAAAATGGATAGTCCGGATATACGGGCTGGCATCGCATTGGTACTTGCTGCCCTTTCAGCAAATGGCACGTCCACAATCCGCAATGTCGCCCAAATCGATCGCGGATACGAAAGGATCGATGAAAAGCTACGCGGGCTCGGAGCAGAAATAATCCGGGAAACCACCTGAGTTTGGCAATAAGGACAGCCAAAGCGGACGTTCTTTTCAATAAAGAGGAGTGTGCAGTTTCCTTGACAAGGGACCGGGAAGTAGTAATATCTACCTTGCTTAATATGATGTAGAAAGAATCAATATGGATAAAATACCGGTTGATTCCGGTTTTAATGAAGTAAAACAAAAGCTGACCACTGAGCAGCTTTTTGAATCTCTGGGAACAGGATTGAAGGGTCTCACCAACCAGGAGGCAGCTGAACGCCTGGCTCATTTTGGCAGGAACGCTCTCCAGGAAGTAAAAGGAACACCCCTCTTCCTGAAATTCTTGTCTCAGTTCACGCATATAATGGCGATCATGCTTTGGATTGCCGGTATTGGAGCGTTTATCGCTCGAATGCCAGAACTTGGAATTGCCGTTTGGTCAGTTAATATCATCAATGGTCTTTTCAGTTTCTGGCAGGAATTCCAGGCAGAAAAAGCCACCGAAGCTCTGAAGAAGATCCTTCCGTCATATTCCAGGGTGATGCGTGACGGCGAAGTTCAGAAAATCCTGAGTGAAGAAATCGTCCCCGGGGATTTAATTTTTCTCGAAGAAGGTGAAAGCATTTCTGCTGATGCAAGGTTGATCAACAGCGCTGAATTGCGGGTCAACCAATCCACACTGACTGGGGAATCCCGACCAGTGAACCGCTCAGCCGATCCTGTTACCGGTGAAGGATTAACCGAATCAGAAACCCCCAACCTGATCTTTGCCGGCACGTTCGTGGCGGCGGGTTCGGGTAAAGCGATCGTATATGCCACAGGTATGAACACCGCCTTTGGCAGGATTGCCCGCTTGACCCAGGAAGTTGGTGATGATCTCAGTCCACTGCAAAAAGAAATGCAGTCTGTGACAAAGATCGTGACAGTAATAGCAGTTGGGGTTGGTGTGATATTTTTCGCATTGGCAAAGGTATTTGCCCACATAAACTGGCTTGAGAGTTTCATCCTCGCCCTGGGAATGATTGTCGCTTTTGTGCCGGAAGGGCTGGAGCCAACTGTTACGCTTGCCCTTGCAATGGCTACTAAACGGATGGCAAAACGTCATGCGCTGATCAAAAAACTAAGTGCGGTTGAGACGCTCGGCTGTACTACGGTTATTTGCACTGACAAGACGGGTACCCTGACACAAAACGAAATGACCGTCCAATCGGTTTGGCTGCCGGCTCTCAAAGATGGCCAGCTTCACGGACGCGCAGTAATGGCAACTGGATCTGGATATGAACCTCATGGTCAATTAACTGAAAACAATCAGCCGGTAATTGCTAAAAATGATGGCTCACTTTTGCGGATCTTACTCACAATGGCGCGCTGCAATACCGCAAAACTGGTTTCTCCGGGCTTGGATAATCCCCGCTGGAGTGTTATCGGCGACCCCACAGAGGCAGCTTTGTTGGTTGCGGCTGGGAAGGCTGGGCTTTCGCAAGAGGAGATCCAGGGGGAGATCATTGCTGAACTCCCCTTCGATTCTCGTCGCAAGCGAATGAGTGTCGTTCAGTTGGAGCGCACTTATCAGGGATTTGACCGTGTCGTCAACACCAAAGGCGGCATCCGGGAAATCCTTGACGTATGCACATCCATCCAGCTTGGTTCCGAGCAACATGCACTGACAGAAGAGCACATAAGTCAGATCATGCAGATTCACGATGATTATGCCCGCCGTGGATTGCGCGTGCTGGCTGCTTCACAAAAAACAATGACCCAGGATGAGATGGATTATTCCATGGAAGCTCTGGAAAGCGGACAAACTTTTCTTGGATTTATGGCGATGATGGATCCCCCTCGTCCGGATGTAACCAAGGCAGTTGAAGTTTGCCACAAAGCAGGCATCCGCATCATCATGATCACCGGGGACTATGGTCTGACAGCCGAGACGATCGCCAGAAACATTGGAATCGTAAAGGGTGAACATGTCAGGGTTGTGACCGGTGTTGAACTTGAGAATATGGATGAAAAGGCTCTGGAAGAAGCTGTCAGCGGAGAAGTCATTTTTGCGCGTGTCGCACCAGAGCACAAACTGCGGGTGGTTTCAGTGCTGCAAACCCTTGGGCAGGTTGTCGCGGTCACTGGAGATGGTGTAAATGACGCCCCTGCCCTAAAAAAGGCAAATATTGGGGTTGCAATGGGCATTAGCGGTTCAGACGTCGCCAAGGAAGCTGCTGACATGATCTTAACGGATGATAACTTCCATTCCATTGTCAGTGCCATTGAAGAGGGTCGGGCAGTTTACGAAAACATCAAACGGTTTACAACCTATATCTTCACCAGTAACACGCCAGAAGCGGTTCCATTCATGCTTTTCGCTCTTTCAGCAGGTCGTATACCGATCGCGTTGCCGGTAATGCACGTATTGGCAGTAGACCTTGGAACGGATATCGTTCCAGCTTTAGGTCTTGGGGCAGAACCCCCTGAGGAAGGCGTAATGGACGTCCCTCCGCGGAAATTGAGTGATCATCTTATCACGGGTCAACTTTTATCACGTGCCTACCTCATCCTGGGACCGGTTCAGAGCGCTGTTGCGATGTTGGCGTTTTACTTCTTTTTCTGGAGAAATGGTTTCCCCGGGCAGTGGATCGACCTGCCAGCCTCTGGTCAGATTTACCTTGCTGCTACAGCCATGGCATTCAGTGCTGTTGTGGTGACTCAGATTGGCAACCTTTTTACGCAAAGAGCCACCCATCGATCCATCCTTAAAGTACCACTTTTTAACAATCGATTCATTTGGTTTGGCATCTTTACTGAGGTCGTTCTGACCCTTGCCATAGTCTATTTGCCATTTATGCAGCGCTTCATCGGCACTGCAGCATTTGATCCAAAATATTGGTTCTTCCTGATTCCTTGGATTCCGATATTGCCTCTGGTAGACTCAATTTATAAATTGATCAAAAACAGGCGCAGTTCCGTTCGAGAAAGACTCACTCGGAAAGGAGAGTCTATATGAAAATCATCATTGTTGGGTGCGGCCGTGTTGGGGCTGGTCTGGCGAAAAACCTCAGTTTACAAGGGTTGGATGTAACAGTCATAGATAGCGACAAGTCAGCCTTTGACGCTTTAGGTCCAACCTTCAAGGGAAAAACGATTGAAGGTATTGGATTCGATCAGAAAGTGCTCTCAAAAGCAGGCATCGAGAAGGCAGACGCACTGGCTGCTGTGACTGCATCAGACGAAGCAAACATCGTGGCTGCAAGAATGGCAAGATCCTTTTTTAGAGTGCCTTTTGTTGCGGCACGCGTTTATGAACCCCAAAAAGCTAAAATTTATAGACGATTGGGCATTCATACCATCTCACCTGTGACACTCGGCATTGAACTTCTGACCAGTCTCCTTGTATATCCGAATCTTAATATTGAACGCGCAATCGGCGCGGGTCAGGTGAGCCTGGTGGATGTGGCAGTAAATCAAGCCATTGCCACAAAGCGAAACAAGGATATTGAAATCCCGGGCGAGATAGAACTCATTGCTTTGACGCGTAATGGTAAAACCAGCCTGCCAAACGATGCCACAGTCTTCCAGATTGGGGATATTCTCCACCTGACTGTAATTTCCTCAGCGCGCAATAAGGTCAACCAGTTGTCCAGACGGTAAAGGATAGGTGAATTATGAGAGTATTAATTGTTGGTGGTGGAAAAGTTGGCACTTATCTGGCTGAGCGGCTTATCCGTGAAAAGAATGATGTTCGACTGATCGAGTTGAGGGAAGTAGAAAAAGATCGCATTTTGCTCGATATTCCGGCAGAAATGCTCTATTTTGGCAGCGGCACAGACCCGGACGTCTTGGAAGCTGCGGGTATAAGAAAAGCTAATGTGGTTGCTGCTGTTACCGGCAGTGATGAGACGAACCTGGTTGTAACTACCCTTGCTCGTTATGAATTCATGGTCCCACGCATCATCGCCCGTGTGAATCATCCAAAAAATGCCTGGCTGTTCAACAAAGAAATGGGGGTCGACGTTGCGATCAATCAGGCTGATCTCTTGGCGGCATTGATTGCGGAAGAGATGTCGATGGGCGACATGATGACCATGCAAGTGATTCGGCGCGGGAAATTCAGGCTGGTGGAAGAAAAAATCGCTCCCAATTCCCTGGCAGATGGAAAACACCTCTCAGAATTGACCCTGCCAGACCAGAGCAATATCGTTTCAGTGATTCGGGATGGGAACCTGCTCGATCTGAAAACCGACCCCGTTTTACAGACTGCGGATGAAGTGCTGGCAATCGTTCATGAGGACCAAAAAAAGGTTTTGGCAAGATTCTTTAATTTACCTTGAGCGTAGATAAATAATCAAAAACACCCGATTAGCGAGTGTTTTTGTCTCACTCAATTCATGAGGTTAACTACTGTAGAGCAGACCCCCCTCTCGGAGGGGTGAACACAAACAACTCTACAATCCCTTGAAGAATGCGATCACTTCACAGGCGGAATGGGATTCAAGCGAGGGGAAAACAAGTTCTGCAATGCCAACCCGCTCTTTCGGTCCCAGACCGAGAGCTACCATCCCAGCAGCGTGGGCTGCCTCGACACCTGCCTGAGCATCTTCCACCACCAGGCAATTGAAGGGGTCCACTCTCACAGCCTGCGCTGCCAACAAAAATAAATCTGGATGAGGTTTGGAGCGAGCTGGGGCGTTGCCATCAATGACGGCGTCAAATAAATTCCCGATTTGTAGCCGATCCAGCACCAACCAGGCATTTTTGCTACTGCTGACAATTGCCTGCTTCAGATTCAGCCGCTTGATCTCTTCGATTAAATCCAGCGCCCCAGGCAGCATGTTGTCAGGTGTCATCTGGCTCACCAGGTCAATATAGTAGCTATTCTTGCGTTCCATCATCTCGTGAGCTTGCTCTTCGCTCACCTGCCTGCCCTTCAACAGCAGATTCAGGGATTCGCGCCGGGAAACCCCACGCAGGGCTTCATTATCCTCACGTGTGAAGAGGATACCTTCCTCCTCTGCCAGCCGTTTCCAGCTAAGAAAATGTAATTCAGATGTATCAGTCAATACACCATCCAAATCGAATAAAAATGCTTTTATCTCCATATATTTTCCTATTCAGCGTGTATGTCGACCACTTGCTCTTCGCCGCGCCACATAAACTTGAACTGTAAGCGCTTCCAATGCGCCGGTAAATGCGGCTGGACGTACCAGCGGTCGGTTCCGATATGCAGTCCGCCAAAGCCAAACACCGCAGCCTGCCACAGTCCGCCTGCCGATGCACCGTGAATACCATCACCTGCGTTGCCACGCACATCCTCAATATCAGCGCGTGCCGCGCGCATGAAATTCTCATAGGCATCTTCCTGGCTGCCCAGGCGGGTCGCCATTATGGCCTGGATGGAAGGACCCAGTGAAGAGCCAAAGGTCAAGTCGGTGCGTGGGGTGTAATAATCGTAATTTGCTTGTATTGTCTCAGGAGTGAACAATTCAGACAGCAGATACATCAACATTAAAACATCCGGCTGCTTCAAGATTTGTGTTGCATTGGCGCCTTCTATTCCCAGAATGGATTGGATGGATTCGGAGCGAGGGTCAAAATCGCTGGCAAGGACATTTGTTCGCTTAAAATAGCCTGCGAACTGTTCGATAAGGCCGTCGCTGCGCTGCTCCGGGAAGAAGATTTGGTCAGCTTTGGTAGCCCAATCAGAAATGGTTTGTTCATCCACAGCCAGGCTGGCAAACAGGTCGCTAGCGAGTTGGGGGTCGTATGCTTTGAGCCAATCGGTGACCGTAATGGCGGTGTGAAGGTGCCAACTTACCAGGTAATTGGTGTAGGCGTTGTCGTCGACATGGTCATGGTATTCGTCCGGACCGATCACATCGCTGAGGTGATACTTCTGGGTTTGTAGGTTCCACTCCAGGCGCGAAGCCCAGAATTTTGCACTGTCGAGGATCACTTCAGCTCCACGACGAGCCATAAAGGAATCATCCTGACTTAACCGCCAGTATTGGATGATGGCGAAGGCAATGTCTGATGAGATGTGGATCTCGATGTCGCCAGTCCAGATGCGGACAAGGTTCTTGCGGTTCGCAGAGTTAGGCACCCAGGTTGGGGTCACTTCAAGACCGTCCCCGGCGCTCTCCCAAGGGAATTGTGCGCCTTGAAAGCCGCCTTCGCGGGCTTTCTCGCGGGCTCCCGGCAAATTATGGTAGCGGTAGGAAAGTAGGTTTTTAGCGATTTCAGGACGCGTGAAGGTAAAGAATGGGAGCATGAAAATTTCAGTGTCCCAGAAGGCATGCCCGTGGTAGCCGTAGCCGCTGAGGGTTTTGGCGCCGATATTGACGCGCTCTTCATGACGGGGCGCAGCGATGAGGAGGTGGTAGATGCTGAATCGCAGGGCGAGTTGAGCTTCATCATCACCTTCAACCACGACATCACAGCGGTCCCATTCCTTTCCCCATGTTTCAGTATTAGCAGCTAATGCGACGTTCCAGGGATCTTCTCCCGGGTTTGCTAGCTTTGAGAGGGATTCGCTTTTCGGGTTGTCGCAGTCGCGTGAAGTATAGAGGGAGGTAAATTTTTCGAAGCAAATCGTCTGCTTGTTTTCTGCTTGGCAAGTTGAAGAAATAGATGGCATTTTGACTATATCAGGTATGGAGACTCTGACCTCTCTTCCTCCCTTCAAGAACACTTTTTGAGCCATTGCGGCTTCGATATCCGTGGCTGAGGTTCGGAGGCTCAACCAGATCGAACCGTCTTCAATGCCTTGGCCCTGCCAATGCCACTGCTGATAGCGCATAGTGTCGGTACTAGCGTCCAACCGGCTGACTATCTGGATTTCACCGGAATAGTTCTCGGGCATGATCAAAATCTTCTGACACAGCAGATGTTGTTCAGCAAGGCTGGCAAAACGGTCAAACCAGAGGTTGCTGATGCGACCTTGGGGGCTTTTCCACCGAATTGTACGGCTAAGGACGCCTGTGCGCAAATCCAACTCTCGGCGATAAGCAAGCAACGTGCCTGCAGCCAGGGTAAAGCGTTCACCAGCCAGAGTGATATCCAGCGCGGTCCAATCGGGGAAGTTCACGAGATGTGTAAAAACGACCGGGACTTCATCAAAAACCCCATGGACAAAGGTTGTGCGCTGTTCCCCAGGGTAGTACTCATCAAAGGTTGCGCGCGTACCCAAATAGCCATTGCCTTGCGTGAGGGCTGTCTCGAAATGGCGCAGGCGTTTCGGGTCAAAAGAGGTTTCAGTGATTTTCCACAAGTCAGTCATAGTTCTCCTAAACAGGAAATATTACTTGTTCGAAGCATATTCGAGCAGATCATCCAGGCGGATAGTTGCCAACCCGACCACGTGGTCGGCCGCGCCATAGTAAACATAAACGTCGTTATTTACGAGAACATTAGCACCAGAAAAGACCACGTTCGGTACGTCGCCGCGCAGCTCCCAAATCTCTCTTGGTTCAAATATGAAGCTCTTGGGACGGTTGATGACCCTTGTCGGATCCTCCAGGTCCAGTAAACATACACCCAGGCGGTAGACATGTGAGTGGTCGTAACCATGGTTGATCAAAAGCCAGCCGCGCGTGGTTTTGATAGGCACACCGCCACTGCCAACCCGTTGAGAATCCCAAGGGTTATCAGGTCGCGGACCGTAAATCGGTTGCATGTCCTTTTCGGGCCAAGTAAGCAGGTCTTCAGAGCGCGCCAGCCAAACCCGTGGAGGACGGCGATGCAAGCTCACGAATTTGCTACCAATTTTTGCGGGGAAGAGCACGTGGTCCTTATTATCTTCGCCCACCACAAGCGGACCAATTCGCTCCCAGTCGTGCAGATTCGTGCTTTTAGCGAACATGGGGGTGACACTCCCGCCAAGGTGGGTGGGAGGAAAGCCAGGATAGGGTCTGTTTCCATAAGCGGTGTAGGTCATATAGAAAGTCCCATCAATTTCAGTGATGCGAGGATCTTCGATTCCTCTGGCATCATAATCATCTTGAGGGGAGAAAACCGGTTTGGATTCACGGGTGAAATGAATTCCGTCGGTCGAATGGGCATATCCAAGGCGGCTGACCCAATCGAGTCCCTGTGCCCGGTAGAGCATGTGGAACTCACCTTGGTGGTATACCACCGCCGGGTTAAAAACATTGTAGGTCTCCCAGGTTGAAGTGGGGTCAGGCAGAAGAATAGGATTGTTTGAATGTCTGATCAATTCCATTAGATAACTACTTTCAATAAATTAGTCATTACTGGGTAGGATAGTTCTCTCAGCTCTAATCGGTGCTAACAGGTCATTGACCGCGAAATTGCCAGCCAATGCCAGGAATATTGCGCCAAACATGATACTCAGCGCGAATGTCAGGGTTGTCAGCACCAGGAATACCAAGAGAGACAAGCCGAACAGGAAGGAGAAACCGAGATTTCTACCGATCATCAAGGCACTGTTGCGTAAAGCCTGAGAGATCTTCATCTGTTCTTGTTCAAACAGGAAGGGCAGCGCAAAGAATTGCAGCATAAACCAAGCCAGCCCGACTGTAATATAGAGCCCTTGCAGAAATGATCCCAGGTTCAGGTTTAACGCGTTACTGACGAGGTAGTAATTGACCGCCAGTAAGACCCACACTACCAGGTTGACCGCGCCCCAATGCCATCCCACACCCCAGGAGCTTTTAAACTCGCGCCAGAAGTCGCGCAGATCGGATACTTCGCCATGAATGATGCGGTTTGCATAAGCCTGAAGCGCAATGGTGGCAGGAGGACCCGGGATGACCAAAAGGTTAGCGAATATCCACAGGAAATTCACCACCAGCATGGTCCACAAGTCCTCCCATATTTGCTTTAGGGAGCGGAGATAAATGGACGGTATCTTTTTTATCACCGCTCAACCCCTTTTATCCCTTGATACCTGCATAAGCGACACCTTCAATATAATACCTGCTGAAGATGAAGAATAAGATCAGGACCGGGATAGCGTTGAACATGGCACCAACCAAGGTCAGGTTCCATTGTGATTTATATTGTTGCTGAAAGATGCTTAGGGCAACGTTTAGCACATATTTATCCGGTGAATTCAAGTAGAGCAAAGGCTGTAAAAACGAATTCCACATGGACTGGAATTGCAGGATCAAAACTGTCAGAATTGCCGGTTTTGCGAGCGGCATAATAATCGTTCGGAAAATTTGCATATGGGTTGCGCCGTCGATAACAGCAGCTTCTTCAAGGTCAATCGGAATAGCTCGGAAGAATGATGTGAGGGTGAAAATGCTGCCTGCACTGACCAAACCTGGCAGTATCAAAGAAAAATATGAATTGATCAGCTGCAGTTTGGTCATCAATACATAAGCGGGAATTAGAGTGACAGCGCCAGGAATCATCATGGTTGCCAGCATAAAATTGAAAACAGCATCTCTGCCTGCGAATTTCAAACGCGAAAAGGCATATGCTGCCATCGAACCGAAGATTGCCTGGGATACGGCTACCGTTACTGACAGGAAGGCGGTGTTAAAGAGCCAACGTGGGAAAGTACCGCCTGCACCAAGATCGGTCTCCCAGACTCGAGCCCAATTTTCCCAATGCCAAACTTCCGGCAAAAACTTGGGTGGATATGCCAGGATCTCCTTATCGGTTTTAACCGTGCCAAGGAATGCCATAATGAACGGCAAAAGCATGATCACCCCAATCAGGATCAGCAGTAAATATCTTAAAGTTTTCTTGATCACATTCTCGGTTACAGCCCGCCGGTGTGATTTGTACTGAGTTGACTTGAATCTATCTTGTGTTGTTACAGTCATTTCAGTCCTCCTAGTACATCTCGGTACCCTTTGTGAGGATACGCCGTTGCACGAATGTGAGCGCGAAGATGATCGTCGCCAGGATGAAGGCTAAGGCCGAGGCATAACCCATAGTGATGGGTCCATTTACGCCAAGGGCTTCGGTGAAGATCATGTAAACTGGGGTCAACGAGGTTTTTAGCGGTCCACCTGAGGTTGCCAGGTAAACCTGGTCAAAGACCTGCAATGTTCCAATAGTCCCCAACACTACGATCATCATCGTAATTGGCCTCAATAATGGTCTGGTGATTTGCTTGAAGATCGTACGCTTACTTGCACCTTCGAGGGAGGCAGCTTCATAGAGTGCCGGGTTGATATCTTGCAGGGCAGCCAGGTACATGATCATGAAAGTTGGCACCGTAGTAAAGATGTTCTGGAACATGATTGCCATCCAGGCGATGCTGGGTCCGCGGAAGTACCATTGTGTCGAAGGGATACTTCCGCCAAAAGCTTCAACAATTAACTGGATCAACCCTCGCGGATCTCCTAACCATGCTATTGGTGTGAAATTGATTCCGACCCACCCTAACACTGTCTGCAAAAAGAAATTAAGGTAGCCATTCTTCAAATACAGCCAAATGAAGATCAAGGTGATTACTACAGATGAAGTGACACTCGGTGCATAGAAGACTGTGCGGAAAAACTGCTTGAATTTGACTGGTGCGTTCAGCAGCATCGCCATACGTCGAGCCAGAATTGTTTGGAGAGGTACAACGATAGCAGCGTACCAAAGCACGTTGTATAGTGCCTGCAAAAAATCACGTTTTGTGGAGTCTGTGAACCCCGCAAAGGCTTCTTTATAGTTTGCCAGACCCACCCATTGAGGTCTTGTGAAGATGTCATAATTGTTGAAGGAAATATACAGTGCAAACAAGATGACGCCCACTGTAAATGTGAATGTGACAATTAAGTATGGTGCGAGGAAAGCATACCCGGTTAAAAACTCTTTTCGTCTTCGTGTGTTAGGCCATACTTTTCTGACCTCTCTCGCAATAAAAAACCCACCGATTATAGCGAGTATGATTACCACAGCCATGAAAGGCATGGCGGTTGCCCTGATTTCCGAAAAATATGTTTTTGCAGATGTCATCACCTTTGCACCGCCCATCGTTGGAGCGTTCAGTAAGGCAATGATAGCGATGATCAGGACCACGCCAAAAAAAGCGATAATTGCAGGAACGGTTCCTTGCTGAGTGGAGTTTGTCTGTTTGTTTTCCATAACACTCCTCGTATTTTCAGGAACGTAACGAACAATTGTGCCTGGGTTTCACGAAAACTAGTGAAACCCAGGTCTTATTTCATTGAAATATCACTCTGCCCTTAAGGCAAGGAAATGATACTACTGGCCCAGAACAGCCTGAGCTTCATTTTGAGCCTGCGCGAAGGCTTCTTCCACGGTTTGATCTCCGAGGAAGATGCGGTCCAAAGCCTGCGAGACAGCGTCGTTTACCTTACCGGTGTTAGGACCCCAGAAGGCGACAACAGAATCGGGTAGCAAACCGCCCTGGGCGATGGCTTTATCATTCTCATCGACGATCAGGTCAGCCTGTTCGGGATGGGTGCTGTAAGCAAAACCGGTCTTCACGATTTCAGCCTGGTTGTCATAGCCGGTCACGAAGAACAGGAATGCAGCGGCAGCACGAGGGTACTTGGTAGCAGAATTAATACCGATACCATTCACAAAGATAACATCGGCTCTTTTGGTAGGTCCGGCGGGGATTTCAACAGCTTTCCATTCGACATCCGGGTAGGCGTTTTTCATGGTATTGACCATCCATCCACCTTCGGTCGTTATAGCAGCGGCCTTCAAGCCGATAGCCTCACCGCACCAGCCAGTGCTCAGGTCAACCGGGCGAACCAGGCTACCTTCTTTAAACATATCAGCAACAAAAGAAGCTGCGCTTAGGATTTCGGGAGAGTTCAGAGTAGCGGTCTTGTGGTCACTGGAGGCGTAACTACCACCATAAGAAAGTACAAACGGCAAAAAACGAGCCCAGTCAGCGCCCATGCAGAAGCCGCCATAATTGCCTTTTTCAGCGATGGTTTTGGCAGCTGCGCGCAAGTCTTCCCAGGTCCAGTCAGCAGTTGGTTCTGCAATACCAGCATCCGTAAAAGCTTCAGGAAGATAAACCAAACCGAGGGTGCCCCAGTCTTTCGGAAGGGCGTAGGTCTTGCCATTGAGCTGATAGATTGGCATCAAGCTGCTGATGAAGTTCTTGGTGCTGATACCAGCTTCGGCCATCAGGTCGTCGAGCGCCAGGATCTGCTCTGAGGGAGCAAAGGCGGTCATCAACTGATCGTCAACATAAAATACGTCAGGGGCAGATCCACCAGCCATCTGAGCTTTCATTTTTGTCTGGAAGTCAGAAGGAACAGGGGTATAGTTCACGGTCACATTCGGGCAGACGCTCTTGAAACGTTCTATGCTGTCGCGATAGACCTTCTGCTCGGATTCATCACCCCAGCCAGAGAATGTGATAACTGCACCGTCTTCCACAGCCAAGGGGCAAGTCCCTTGAGCAGCGGGTTCTTCCACGGCAGGTGCTTGGGTAGGTTCTGGCGCTTTAGTTCCACAAGCGGCCAGGATCATCGATGCGATGATCACGATAGAAAATAAACTGATCTTGGTTTTCATCTTTCTCCTCTTTCGAAATTGTTTTTTTTATGGTCATATTGTGATCAATTCAATGGCTGAAACAAATGTTGAGGTATTCTCTACCCAATCAAAAAGGCTTGTCTGAATTTCTCCATTTACTCCTTTCAACTTTTCCCCTTAGCTGGCACATAGCTTACGGTTGATTCTCGGATCTCAAGTTTGGGAGCAACTAGCTCACATCTTGGTTCTGGGTAAATACCCGTTTCAAGGTATTCAATAAACCGCCTCATAAGGTTTTCACCAATAGCTGAAACAGGTTGACTAATGCTCGTTAGAGGAGGCGTTAGATAACGAGCGGTCGGAGTATCATCAAAACCCGTTATTCCGATATTTCTGCCTGGCAGCAAACCCGCTACCCGCACTGCCTGTATGGCACCTATAGCCATTGTGTCGTTCATACAAACAATCGCTGTAGGTCGAACATCTGCTGGTAAGTTCAATAAGTAAGTGGTCGCCTCAAAACCCACGGTCATAGTACCTTCACCTCGAACTACCAGGTTGGGGTCGCCCACCAAGCCTGCTTTGGCTAATCCGTTGAAGTATCCTTCCAGACGATTATTTCCTACACGGGAATCTTCCGGCCAAGCTAAAGCAGCGATTTTTCTGTGCCCAAGACTGACCAGGTGTTCCACAGCCTCAGCGATGCCCATACCGCCATCCACATCAATATATGGAAAAGATCGGTCATCATCTTCCAGCCGGCCAAAGGCGACCAGCGGGATTTTATGTTCCAGTAGAGAATGTACAGAAGCTTCTCCATAGTTTAGCCGCGAAAGAACGAATCCATCCACCCTGCCAGTCTTGTACAAGTGGTTATAGATCTCGAGCATTTTGGCATCATCACTGTGAAACGGAAAACAAAGTAGATAGTACCCCTTCTCTTCAGCTGCCCGGAACATACTTTGTAAAAAGGCGTCGAGAATGGGGTTAGCGTGATCCGGTGGGGAAGGCTCCCAAGTGTAACCAATTGTGTTACTTCGCTGGCGACGAAGACTTCGGCCGTTGTAATTGGGGGTGTAGTTTAACTCCTCGATAACATTCCAGATTCTTTTCTCAGTTTCTGGTGAGACACTAGCCTTGTTGTTGATCACTTTGGAAACGGTTTGATAGCTAATTCCAGCTTTGGCCGCAACTTCCTTCAGAGTAACAGACTTGGACATAATTCCTCGAATATCTCTAAGCGAACGTTCGCCTTAAGCTTACAACTTTTCTTTTTGAATGTCAAGAACTAACAATTGTTAATTGAAGGAGCTCGCATAGACAGACACGATCCATAGGCAGGGCTCCACTCCTGTCCGGTTCATTTACATACCTCAGCCTGCAAAGAATGGTCAAAACGAATAAAGAATCTCTGTTGGTCTGAGGGTGTTGAAATACACGCTTATCTTGGCAATTCCTGGGCAAAACAGGCTTTTTTGTGAAATCTATGGCAAAGCTTTGCTAAAAACCACCTCAATTTGCC
>Ga0228536_1000431_pt1 | contig 81215 bp, 72 predicted proteins | sample SJ1Smetagenome_FD_168611 | JGI IMG/M metagenome (GOLD analysis project Ga0228536, IMG submission 168611) | Enriched culture of PCE-dechlorinating microbial communities from Ithaca, New York, USA - SJ1.S | ecosystem: Engineered > Modeled > Simulated communities (microbial... > Unclassified...
ATTCCTAAAAAACTGGTCGGAGAGATCCGTGCCATCAAGGTGGTGTGCTAGCCATGACTGAGAAAAAGAATATCATCTGCCGTTGCGAAGAGATAGAGATAGACGAGATCCGCGAATGGATCAACGCCGGCTATACGAATTTTGAAGAACTGAAAAGGATACTCCGCGTAGGGATGGGACCCTGCCAGGGCAGAGGCTGCCGCGACATAATCCTCCGCGAGCTCTCAAAGGCTACAGGCAAGCCCATAGCAGAACTCCTTCCCGGAGTTATAAGGCCTCCGGTGAAACCGGTCAAAGCCAGACTATTGGCCGAAGATAACGAATAGGAGGTAGGGTGCTATGACTGTAAAAACAGCTGATGTAATTATAGTAGGCGGGGGAGTTCACGGAGCATCCACCGCGTATCAACTGGCAAAAGCCGGTGTAAAGGTGGTTCTGTTCGAAAAAGAATATCTCGGTTCCGGCGGCTCAGGACGTTCTGCAGCAGGCCTTCGACAGCACTTCGGAACAGAGACGAACCTTGCCATGGCGAAGTACAACATCCAGGTCTTCCCGACCCTTGAGGAAGAACTTGATACAGGTATGCCACTTGAATTCACCCAGTGGGGATACATGTGGGTAGCCTATGCCGACAGCGTTCTGGAACAGCTCCAGAAGAACGTGGACCTTCAAAAGAGCATGGACATCCCGTCAGTTATGATGACTCCGGACGAGGTCAAGGCACGCTGGCCATATCTCTGCATGGACGGCATCATCGGAGTCGCCTTCTGCGGCGAAGACGGACACATCAACCCCCAGACGCTCACCCTTTCATATGGTCAAGCTGCTCGCAGGCTTGGCGCAACTGTTAAAACATATTGCCCTGTGGCAAAGCTGCTTGCCGAAAACGGCAAGATCAAGGGTGTAGTGACCGAAGACGGCGAAGAGTGGCATGCCCCCAGGATACTTCTCTCAGCAGGCCCGTGGTCAACGCCTCTTGCCGCTACTGTGGGAGTGGAGCTTCCGGTATATGCTGAGCGTCACAATCTGCTCATAACCGAGCCTGTCGAAGTTTTTGACTGCCCGATGGTCCTATGCCTCGACGATGGCGCGTACTTTAAGCAGTGCCCGAACGGTACCTTCATGTTCGGCCGGGATGACCCGGGTGAACCTCATACAACTGAGTGTTCAAACAGCGCCAAGTTCCTCGAAGGGGTCACCAAGAGTGTTCTGAAGAGGATCCCTGCACTCAGCGGAGTCAGGGTGGTACGCCAGTGGTCAGGTCCTTACGACAATACACCGGACCATAACGCTATTATCGACTGGACACCGGTCGAAGGCCTGCTGGTCGACTGCGGATGGAGCGGACACGGGCTTCAGTTTGGACCGTCAGGCGGCCGAGTCTGCAAGGAACTCCTTATGGGGGAAAAACCATTTGTAGACCTTTACCGTTTCCGCCTTTCCAGATTTGCCGAGAACGATCTTTTCTTCGAGCCTGCGTTCATTTAGAAACATTCAGACAGTGTCTACCCGGGGGCGGATGTGACTTCCCGCCCCCTTTTTCGTTGCAGCACAAATAAATTGATGACAGAAAGAGATCTGAAAACCCTTGCCTCCGTAACAGTTATGATGGTATCCTACTACGCACTTGCCGGCGAGATGCACAGGAATATATTAAATTTACTGAATAGGCGGAGGGAAGACAAATGGCAATAAATTTGAAAAGAGCGGAATCTATTTTGAAGAAGGCTGTATTAAAATCTGAGGAACTTAACTTGCACGTGGCAATTGCAATTTTTGATCCTGAGCATGATCTTGTGTTGTTTCAAAAGATGGATAATACTCCTGACCTATGCGTAAAACTGTCACAGGCTAAGGCATTAACTGCTTTAAAATTAATGAATGATACAGATAAATTTTCTTATCTGGTAACTAAAAATACCGGTATTTTGTCTGATATCCGTTACGAAGAATCTATTTCATTAATAGGAGGCGGTAAAATAATTTTAGAAAACGGGTCGGTCATCGGCGCGCTTGGAATAAGCGGCGGTACAGAGGAACAGGATGTCGAAGTAGCGGCATTCGCAATATCTGACGGTGTCTAGGATCATAACAATAATTTATGGACAGCTTTGATGAAGGGAAATAACAAAGAGGTTTTTTTCAATTATTATTTCCAAGATCCATGGTCAAGCACCGGTTCGGAAATGTTCACGGAAAAATTAAGGCACTTCCTTTTTATGAGTGGTGACTGAAGTCTTGCATTCTTTTTCACAAAGTGGTATAACGTCACAGACACCCTGATATCGTAGTTTAATACAGATGTGTCTTTGTATCTTGTCAGATCCGGGATATACTGCCGGATAAAGTTGGAGGCAAATGGCAATGCGCTGCGTTTCTTTTGGCTATGCCGGGAAAAAGTTGCTGATTCCTTTAGTCACAGTTTTTATTGTAATTGTCTCCTGCTGCGTATCCCCTTCCGCTTTTTTACTCACGCAGGGTCATTCAGGTGTGCCCTTTGACCTTTGTCGGGAAGGGCCCCGTCCTATTCCTATTGGTACCCTGACGGCAGGGAACGGTCCTTTTTCTTCAAGTGACCCTGAAACAGGCGGACTTCCTGCGGAGCTGGTAAATCTGACCGAGCCGACAGGTCCTGCAAGCCTCATTAACTTCAGGATTAGGAATAAGACGTTTTTTTCAAACGCAGATCGTCTTTTCAATGTCGGGGCAATGTTTTTCCTCCCCCGGATCCTTGGAAAACCATATTTTTTGATATCAGAAGATCTCTTTCCGTCAGCCTTTCATACGATCAAGACTATTCGAAAACTGGAATAAACCTTTCCCTCTGCGATCCTTCAGATCCTGTACATGATCATGCCATCTCGGTCTGAGACGCATGGTTTTCCCATTATTTTAAAAGGTATCTGCTTATGTGCTCTGTCGGTCAGGCGGAGTGCAGGATGCTGTCCTTTCGATCTGTATGTAAACTTGGAGGTTATGAATATGTCGGAAGTTGTTTCTATGAGTTCTAATTTCACCGGCCCCTCAGGTGCGCTGGTAATGTCGTTTATTTCCATGAGTATAGTATTTCTCGTTATTATTGGATTGATGTTTGTTATGAAGGCAACCAATATGATAGTCACAGCTTATTTGGCAAACAGGTCCCGGAAAGATCCGACGGGGGAGGGTCGCTGAAATGGATCTCTACCTTAGCGCCCTTAAAGGGGTCATAGATCAGTCGGGGATCATCGCCCTCAGCGGAGGCAATTTGCTGATGCTCTTTGTATCGTTCATCCTTCTGTATCTTGCGATAGTAAAGGATTTTGAGCCTCTTCTGCTTCTTCCGATCGCGTTTGGCTGCCTTCTGGTCAATCTCCCCCTTTCCGGAATTATAGATGAAGGCGGTTTTCTCTATTTTGTAAAATTCGGAATAGACCACGAACTCTACCCCATAATAATCTTTATGGGCATAGGTGCTCTGACAGACTTTGGTCCGCTTCTTGCTAACCCTGTTACATTTCTACTCGGAGCAGCAGCACAGCTCGGAGTCTTTGTTGCCGTCATAGGAGCCATGATGATGGGCTTCACTATCCAGGAAGCAGCCGGCATAGGCATCATAGGCGGAGCCGACGGTCCGACTGCGATATACCTTTGTGCGAAGCTGGCAAAGCATATACTCCCTGCAGTGGCGGTAGCGGCATACAGCTATATGTCGCTTGTGCCCCTTATCCAGCCCCCTGTGATCAAGCTCCTTACCACAAAAGAGGACAGGGCGATAAAAATGGAACAGCTCCGCCCGGTCTCCAGGAGGGAAAGGATACTTTTCCCAATAATCTCTACCATAGCATGCGGACTTATACTGCCGCCTTCGGTACCGCTTATCGGCATGCTGATGTTTGGCAATTTGCTTCGTGAATGCGGCTGTACGGAACGTTTGAATCTCGCAGCTCAGAACGAGGTCCTTAACGCGACGACGATCTTCCTGGGGATCTCTGTAGGGGCGACTATGAGCGCAGATTCCTTCCTGAGGGTCGAGACAATCATGATCATATGCCTCGGTCTGGTCGCATTCATCTTCAGCACCGCAGGAGGAGTTATCTTCGGACAGGTCATGAAAGTAATGACCAAGGGAAAAGTCAATCCGATAATCGGGGCGGCTGGCGTTTCAGCAGTACCGATGGCCGCGCGTGTCTGTCAGAAAGTGGTCCAGAAGGAATTCCCGGGATCATATATACTCATGCACGCAATGGGGCCGAACGTTGCCGGAGTTATCGGAACTGCAGTCGCAGCAGGAGCGATGCTGACGCTCCTTTCGAAATAGAGCGGACATTAATATGAAGATACTGGAAATAATGCTCTGCTCAGCAGCAGCTATGGCGGTCTTTTTTTATGCGGCCTGGTCTGTCCATACACAGCCGGTTAAAAGAAAAGGACAAAGGCAGGGGTAGATCCGATCAGTGTCTTAATGGCGGCAAGTTCCTATGGCCTCCCAAGCCAGTGACTTGTCCAGTTGTGCCGTGTAGATAAACGCAAGTTCTTAGTGAAATTATCGAAGAAATCAATTTTATTTCTCGAAGAACTTGCATAATTTATGAATAAATATTATAGTCAAAAAAGATAGGATCCTTTTGTAGAGGTGACAGCATATGCATGAAAAAGGGATCGAAACTTTTTTGGCTGTTTCGATGTCCAGGACCCTCGGAAAGGCTGCCGAGCTGTTGAATGTGACGCAGTCGACAGTAAGCTATAACCTGAGCGAACTGGAAAGCGAAATGGGCATGATGCTCGTAGACCGGCAGAAAGGAATGAAATCTGTCAGCCTTACACCTGCCGGTGAAAGTTTTCTTCCCCTTGCCCTTAAGTGGCAGGAAGTGAGCAGGGAGATAGCAAATGCCCGAAACCCCGGCTCCGCTTTCTCCCTCGCGATAGGCGGGTCCGAGACAGTAAATTACAGGCTTCTGCCCAGGGTGTACAAGGATCTTCTCGAACATGACCCACCTGTTTACCTAAGGCTGCTGACAGATCCCACTGACCAGATGTACCAGGCAGTAGAGAGCAGGGCCATAGATCTTGCCATAGTCCTTCATGAGGAGACCACCAGATATGTTCAGATAGATCCATTTTTTAAAGAGAGCCTGGTGGTCGCCCGAATACCAAATGAAGATGAGAATATATCAGATGTGATAAAGCCGGAGTGTTTGATGCCGGAGCTGGAATATTACATTGAGTGGAGCAGCGGCTACAGACTTTGGCATGACCACATCTGGGATCCTATCAGAACTGCGAAAATGCGGCTGGACTCAGTCAATCTGGTAGGTTCGTTCATGGATAAGCCCGGTCAGTGGTGCATGGTCCCATGCTCTGCGATGGAAGAACTGAAACAGGGTAACGACAGGATAGTGTTTCAAAGGATATCTGAGGCTCCGCCCGATCTCCTCTATTACAGGATCACACACAGATACCCTAGGGCCAGCGCGCTTCCGGGACTGGCGATTTTTGACGAAATCGTACAACGGCACGGATTTGGATCATTATATTAAATAGCGGAGTGATACAATTGGACCTTGCACCTTTTATAGACCACACTAACCTTGATCCTGCGGTCAGGAAGGAGGATATATTAAAACTCTGCGACGAGGCATTGGAAATGGGATTCGCTTCGGTATGCGTAAACCCGTGCTATGTGCGCCTTGTCTCGGAAAAACTTAAGGGTAGCGGCGTTAAGGTCTGCTCGGTCGTCGGATTTCCCCTTGGGGCTGGCATATCGCCGGTCAAGGCTTACGAAGCTGAGAGGGCTTATGAGGACGGAGCGGAAGAGATCGACATGGTGATGAACATATCTCATGCAAAAAATGGATCGTTCTGTCTTCTGAGAGACGACATAGCTGCAGTTGTAAAAGCTGTTCCAAGGTGTAAAGTCAAAGTCATTATCGAGGCTTGTCTGCTCGAAGACTCTGAAATAATTGAGGCATGCAAGGCAGCCTGCGAGGCCGGAGCCCATTTTGTAAAGACATCGACTGGATTTTCTTGCGGAGGAGCAACAGTCAGGGTGGTTGAACTTATAAGAAAAAACCTGCCTCAAAGTATGGGTGTCAAGGCTTCCGGAGGGATCAAAGACCGCGGCAGCGCAGAAGAGATGATAAAAGCAGGTGCCGACAGACTTGGAACTTCCCGGTCGGTAATGATATGCAGATCAGCGGATAACGGATAATTCAGAAATAGTCAGATTTTTAAATATTCAATTTTCTTAGAGAAGCCTTGACATATGAAGTAAAATGAACGATTATTAAAGTCGTTTTTGCTTAAAGAATAGCTTATGCAAAGTCTCCACAAGGGAGGAATTTATAGTGAGTGAAACAGAAATTAAGACAGCAGAAGTACTGCAGGAAGGAGATCAGAAGATCGACCTTGACGATCTTATGCGCAAGTATGACACAGAAGCGCGATTCAGGGCGCTCGAAGGATGGCAGGCAAAACTTGTATCCCTGATAGCAATTGCGATGTCCTGCTTCCATTTTTATACTTCAGGTTTTGGTCTTCTCCTTGCCCAGAAGCAGGGTGCGGTCCATCTTGCGTTTACTCTTTGCCTTGTTTTCCTTCTCTATCCTGCAACATCCAAACAGTCAAAGACGAGCGGCATACCCTTCTATGATTTTATTCTCGGAGCAGTAGGCGTTGCATCTGCAATGTATCTGGTGGTATTTTTCAACGACCTGACAACAAGAGCGGGACTTCCCACACAGACCGACCTGATCATGGGATTCCTGCTGATAGTGACACTGCTTGAAGCGACCAGAAGAATATCTAACCCTGTACTGCCGTGCCTGGCAATTGTAGCACTTCTCTACTGCTACGTTGGCCGTTCGCTCCCCGATATGATCGCTCACAGGGGTTTTTCGATCCCCCGTATCGTAAACCACATGTATCTTGGTACAGAAGGAATTTTCGGAACACCGCTTGAAGTATCTTCGACCTTCGTCTTCATGTTCATCCTTTTTGGAGCAGTCCTTGAAAAGACAGGTTTGGGAAAATTTATAATAGACCTCTCGATGGCGCTCGCTGGCTGGTCCACAGGAGGACCGGCAAAGGTCGCCGTCGTCAGCTCTGGACTTATGGGCACAGTTTCAGGATCATCAGTCGCAAACGTCTGTACCACCGGTATGTTCACGATACCGCTTATGAAAAGCGTCGGATACGAGCCCCACTTTGCCGGTGCCGTTGAAGCCGTCGCATCCACAGGAGGACAGATCATGCCTCCGGTCATGGGGGCGGGCGCATTTATCATGGCCCAGTTTCTTGGCGTACCTTACATCGAAGTCGCTCTCGCAGCTGTTGTTCCCGCACTGCTCTACTATTTCGCTGTCATGGTCCAGGTACATTTTGAAGCTACAAGACTCGGACTTAAAGGGATCCCGTGGTCACAGCTTCCCCCACTCTGGCCGCTGCTGAGATCGAAGGGCTTCCTTCTTATCCCGCTTGTTGCGATAATTTACTTTCTGCTCGCGGGCTTTACTCCCCTTAGAGCGGCGTTCAACGGTATACTTGTAAGCTTCGTGCTTTCATGGCTCAACAAGGAGACCCGGCTGACCCCGCCAAGGATAATGGAGGCCTTTGAAACAGGAGCAAGAGGAGCGATCGGTGTAGCCTGCGCATGCGCCACTGTTGGAATGGTCGTCGGGATGGGAACGCTCACAGGACTTGCACTCCGCATCGCTAACGCAATAGTCACACTTGCGGGCGGAAGCAAGATACTCACACTCTTCTACACAATGCTTGCCAGTATTGTCCTCGGAACAGGACTTCCAACTACGGCAAACTTCATAGTCACGAGCACTATGGCGGCTCCTGCACTCTTCAAGCTCGGTGTGCCGGCCAAGGCTGCTTACATGTTTGTCTTCTACTTCGGCATAGCTGCGGACCTTACTCCGCCTGTCGCCCTTGCGGCTTACGCAGGTTCGGGCATTGCAGGCTCTGACCCGATGAAGACGGGGGTCACGGCTTTCAAGCTTGCGCTTGCGGGGTTCCTGGTGCCGTATGTATATGTCTATAATCCGATGCTTCTCTTTATTGACGTGGTGCCCTTAGAGATGATCCAGGCGATCTTTACTGCCCTTCTCGGCGTATTCCTCCTTGCCATGGCTACGATAGGCTTCTATAAGGCTCACCTGCCCTGGTATCTGAGGATCACGGCATTTGCCGGAGCACTGGGACTTCTCATCCCGGGAACTGTTTCAGACCTTGCGGGACTTGGTGTTCTGGTATTGATATTCTTCATCCAGACAGCGAAAGCGAAGAGCCTTGCAAAAAAGAAAGCGGAGGAGAATACCGGACCATCCGGTGGCCAGATGCAGTGATCACCGAATATCTGTACTAAATACTGATTCTTACAGTGTCGTTTTCAGCTAAAATTTGGCTGTATCCGGACTGGCCTCAGCTCGTCCAACAAACATAAATCATCATTAAGGAGGAACAAGTAATGAAGAAAGTCATCATCGTAACACTTGTAGCGCTTCTTGCAGCATTTTCATTTACAGCAGTAGCTTCGGCAGCCACATATATGTCCGTTGCTACAGGCGGAACATCAGGTACCTACTACGCAGTAGGCGGAGCACTTGCGGCAGCGGTCACAAAAGACGGTAAGATCCAGTGCACGGCAGAAACAGGAAACGCCTCTGTTGCCAACGCAAACCTAATTGCAACAAAGGGTATTGAGATCGCGTTCGTTCAGAACGACATCACATACTGGGCGGTAAACGGACAGCTTATGTTCCAGGGCAAACCCCTTAAGAACATACGCGCGGTTGCTTCCCTCTATCCTGAGCACGTTCAGGTCGTTATCGCGAAGGATGCCGGCATCAAATCCATCAATGACCTCAAAGGCAAGCGCGTAGGCGTAGGTGCACCGGGTTCAGGCGTTGAAGGCGACGTACAGGCCATCTTCGGAGTTGCGGGCCTTACCTACAAAGATCTTAAGCAGGCCAACTTCCTTGACTTTGCAGCCACTGCAAGCCGTTTCAAGGACAACCAGATCGACGCAGGCTTCGTTGTTGCCGGTTTCCCGACAGCAGCGATCATGGACCTCACAACGACCAAGGACGTAGGTCTTCTCAACTTTGACAAGGCCTTCCTTGACAAACTGCACAAGCAGTATCCCTTCTTCGTTGCAAGCAAGATTCCCGGCAAGACATATAAGGGTATCGACAAAGATACAGTAACACCGGCGGTCATGGCTATCCTCATCACCCACGAAGATGTTCCCGAGCAGCAGATCTATGATTTCGTAAGCTCGATGTTCAAGAACCTTGACGACATCGCGGCAGTCCACGCGAAGGGTAAGGAGATCACACTGAAGGGCGCACTCGACGGACTCACAGCACCTCTTCACCCGGGTGCAGCTAAGTTCTACAAAGAGAAGGGACTTATTAAGTAAAATCCTTTCGTACGCAGTTTTAACAGCAAGGGCCCCGTCCATGCGGGGTCCTTTTTTATTCCCTATTTGCATAATGCTGCATATCGGGCATCTGCTATACTTGCTAAAATACTTTATCTACGGAGAAGAGTGCATGTTGAGCCGTATCTACAGCATGAAGGCTTTTATGGCTCTCAGTGCCATAAACTTTCGAATTTTTATATTTGGTCAGTCCGTCTCTCTTATCGGCACATGGATGCAGAGACTTGCGATGAGCTGGCTGGTGCTCAGGCTTACCGGTTCTGCCGCAGGGCTTGGGCTGGTAGAGCTTTCGAACCAGGCACCGATACTCGTGACCGGTTTTTTTGCCGGTTCGATCCTTGACCGGTACGACATGAAAAAGATCCTGATAATCACGCAGATCCTCTGTATGCTGCAGGCCCTTTCATTGGCATTTCTCGATTTCACGGGAATAATAAGATACGGACAGGTACTCTTTCTCAGCTTCATGCTCGGTCTGGTATCTTCGATAGATCTCCCCGCACGTCAGGCAAGCGTCGTAAGGATGCTTGACAGGCCCGATCAGCTGAACAGCGCTTTAACGATAAATTCCACTGTTTTTAATCTTGCACGGCTTGTAGGGCCGGCTTTTGCCGGCTTTGCAATACAGGCAGTGGGAGAAACCATGTGTTTTTTTCTGAACGGCGTAGCATACCTTGCGGTAATATTTTCACTTACACGCCTGAAGATCAAAAAAGTTGATATGACTCTTCCTAAGAGCGGCTGGCATGGTTTCAGGGAAGGTCTTGAATATACGTTGGGGTTCAACGCATTGAAAAGAATGATCCTCACATCCGCAGCCTTTTTCTTCCTTTGCTATCCATACGCGACCCTCCTGCCTTTTTTTGCAAGAAACGTTTTTCAGAGCGACGCGTCAACGCTTGGTTTTTTTCTTGGTTCTGTCGGACTCGGGGCGATAATAGGTGTGATCTACCAGGCCAGCCTGGTACCGCTCAGCAAGCTCCATATAAGGGCAATTTACAGCGTAGGACTATTTGGGGCCGGACTTACCGGATTCTCGCTCTCGAGGTCTGTTGAGCTCTCCTGCGCCGCCCTTACGGTACTTGGTTTCGGGATGTCTACCGGATCGGTATGCTTCAACACCCTGATCCAGAGCATAATCGAGGACGACAAGAGGGGGCGCGTGATGAGCCTTTATACTGTGGGCAGCGTTGGAGTAGGACCCTTGGGCTCTCTTACCGCCGGAATTTTAGCAGACATATTCGGGGGTACGTTTTCCGGGCTAATTTTCGGTCTTGGGGCGATATTCCTGGCCATATACATGAGACGGAGACTGAAGCTGATCGAGTCTCCCCTCCTGATGAAACTGAGGGAGAAGGGACTCCTGGATGTTGTATAATTCAACCGTGTTAAAATTTTACCTGTCGCACAGAAAGGCCTGATATGATTTTTTCATTTTTTCTTACGCTCGTTTCAGGGATCTCCTTGATGATTTTGGTATTGACGGTATCCCTGCTCCTCATAGGGGGGGAAAATGTGCTCTACGACATACAGGGTACGGACGCATCTCTATTTGCCCCTTACAGAAGGTTCCTTGCCGGAAGGTGTTCTGACAGGTGTCCTCCGCCATTGCTCTATGCTTCATGCCTTTGCCTTCTGATGATCTTCCTCTTTATACCAATGGGCTCTTTCCCGCAGTTTGTAGAGACAGATGGCGACTTCATAGTTATCGTGTTTCTTCTGCTGGCATCTCAGGGACTATATATCCGTGGAATGAAGGTCTTTTCAGGTGAGATATACCAGTCTTTCGACACCAAAGAACTCTTCGTTCTCTCAAAATTTGCAGTCACTCTGATAGCTGTGGGAGGGACGCTCTCCTGGTATGCCCTGAACAGGGGAATGCCGGGGAGCATTTTCAGCCTTGAAACCTTCACGGCAACATCGATCTGGACTGTAACGGGTATGTGGGGGAAAATGGGCTCGGCGGCTTTTTTGCTGCTTCTTTTTGCAGCCTCTCCGTCCAGAGGGGTAACAAAGACAAGGATAGTGGACAATGTACAGATACCTGAGATCTTCGATGCTATAAGATCGACCCTTGCTCCGGCAATGATAGTGTCTTTCTTTTTTCCGGCGCGTCTTGGACTTGCCTTGGGCCTTATAGGTTTCAAAATGTACCTTGTGGACTTTGTTTCATTCTGGTTCAGGGTAATGCTTGTTCAGATCGTTCTGGCACCTTTGGCGGCAAAATTATTCAACAAGGCAAGAGATAAGTCACCGGAAAGGCCGGGACACTTGCCTGAAATGATCATCGGCGCCTCAGGCATTATTTTTTATATGCTGGATCTTTACATGTGATCACCTCGAGCCGCCCTCCATCGGCGGTACCCCCATCGGGGCGCTTTCAAGTATATCTGTCCTGTAGAATTCGGCTGATATGAGGGGCATTTTTCGGATCCGTACGACCAGACGTTCGCCTGCAAACAGCTCAAAGAAATTTCTCCTGCCGAAAGGCTCAAGCATTACCTGGTTCCGGCCGATCTTATTGTTGCCTATCCTGTAGTAATATTCCTTCCATGACATCCTTCCGCCCTGGAAGATCATCCATTCACCGGTGTCTATGAACCTGCCGTATCTTGGCCTGTCAAAAGGAAGTCCTGCATTGGTCGATCTGACCCTTTCCTCCCATGTCCAGAGAAGGCCTCCTGCCACTTTGTATTCGTCTTCCACGGGTGTCAGTTCGACGGAATGTATATATCGCGTTGTGAATCTGTGCCCGAGGGAGACCGGAGACTGGAAGATTAGTTTCCCTTCCGGCCCTTCCAGTTGGAAGACATCCACACGCCATCCTGCGGCAGCTGTAAGAAACAGTATTGGCAGTGACAACAGAAGAAAGAAGCAGTGTGACATGTTTTTCATGGCTGACCTCCGCGAGCAAAACAGCATTTGAGTAGTATTCCGTTAAAATATGTCATCCTAAGGTAATATTATTGTATTTTTTTATACAATTGGATATATCGTAAGCTATGTAGTATTATATATGGAAAATAATTATAGGAGGAAATTTGATGCGCGAACTTTTCATTCCTGAAACAAAGAACCCTCCGGCAAAAGTAAGGGATGCCGGGCTGATTGCCCTTGTGATGGAAGGAGGAGGTGTCTACAACTCAAAGAGCGGTGAACTTATACTGCTCCCGATCGGCAGGAGCACGCTCAACAGCATTGCGGAAGACCTCGGTGAAGCCCTGCTTGAGATAAACGGGATCCAGCATATAGACTGCAGCGAGTCTGATGAGTCAGTCAACTCCCTTGCCGAGCGTTACGTAAGGGATCATGGTGAAAAGGCCCTTTCCTGGATGCTGATCTCAGGAAGGAAGCTGAGGCTGTGGGGATGGGCGAAGGATGAAGAGGACGCCAAACTGAGGGCTTCCATGGCCGCCGACACTATCCGTTCGATCATCGAACGCTACATCCCGGATTTTGATTACCTTCTGGAAGTAAGTCCGGGGACGGTCAACAGGATGGTGGGTGTCTGTTCGGCGGGTAAGGGATCCCTCCACGAAATCGAAGGGCTGGTATGTCCGGGATGTGGAAATTACTTCCATCAGGATTCCGCCGATGTTTACGGAACGGAACCTGTGAACTCCGGCCGTGAGATGGAAGATGTCAGAGATGTGCATACTCCGAGAGCGCACACTATCCCGCTGCTCTGTCAACAGCTGGGACTTGATCCTTCGCAGACGCTTAAGGCGATGCTCTACACAATTATATTGCCCGGCGGAAAAAAGCCCCTCCTCTTTGCGATGATCAGGGGGGACAAAAATATCAGCATAAACAAGCTGGCGGCGTATATAGATTCAAAATTCAGGGGGGCTGCCTTCAGGAAGGCTGAAAGCGAAGAGATAGTATCATCATTCGGTGAAGTTGCCGGATTCTGCGGCCCGATAGGAGTTCCCGAAGGGGTCCATATGGTGGCTGACAATTCCCTGGTCGGTGGAAAAAACTTTGTAGTGGGAGGAAACAGGCCAGATTACCACAGAACAGGTTGCTGCTGGGGCAGGGATTTTGAGCCTGATACGGCTGACCTTCTGCTATTTGAGGAGTCAATGCCCTGTCCCGAATGCGGGACACCCATGGTGCCGGTACAGCTGAGAAAGATATGCACCGTGGAATGTTACGGTTCGGAGATGAGGGGGGAGCCGGTCCTGTTGTGCAGAGACAAGTACGGAGAGCACCGCTGGCCTTACAGATGGAAAGCTGAAGTATCTTTGGAAGCTCTAATATTATCCTTCTACGAAAAAAAGGAAAAAAGATTAAGGGACGAGATCTTCAAAGACAATTAGAGCAAGTTGCAGATCGTTTCAACGAAAACCGGGAGCGCGGGGTGCGGATGTCCCTGCGCTTTTGGTTTCCGTCGCTTCCTCCGTATTTTGTCATTGGGTCATCCGTATTTATTGCGGACCTGCCCTGGGCAGGCTATACTCTTAATGGTGAGGAGTGTTGTCTTTGTCTGAGGGTATAAAAAAAGTACTGGAAAAACTGACCGAAGATTACGGTCTCTGCATACTGGAAGATCCTGACAGGCTCTCTCAGTTTCTTGAAGCGAGGAACCCTTCGGAAAGCGCTGCAAATTTCAGGCTGACATTTGCCCTGCGCTACATGATCAAATCTGGATGGACACTCAATTCAAGGCTCAGCGCTAAAAATGAGATGTACTTCAGGACGAAGCTGTCGGAAAACCTCGGGTTTTCGCCCGGGGATGCCGAAGACGTTCTCAGGACGCTGAAGCAAGTCATAGGAGAAGAGAGGGCCGAATGCAAAGGCGAAGATCAGACGGCTGAGGATCTGGTCGCCAGGCCGGGAAACCTGAGAAGGATCTCGGGAGGCATCTCAAACAAGCCAAGGACGATGTGGATAAGGAAGAAGTCTTTCTACAACGGCATAGTCCTTATTGCTGCATTGCTTGCTATCGTGGTGCTCTTTTTCCAGATCGGCAGCCAGAGGAACCCGGTAGGCGATGAATTCAGGATAGCATTTTTTGCTCCTATGAAAGGAAGCATTGCTCAGTCAAGCCACAACCAGCTCAGAGCGGCTCAGCTTGCCGTTGAACAGATAAACAAACAGGGAGGCATAAGGGGATACAGAATAAAGATAGTCGGTTATGACCTCCCACAGAGGGCTGCTGAAGCGGAGGAGAGCGTCAGAAAAGTAATGAAGGACAAGAGCATCCTTGTAATGATGACCCCCTCATCCGGGGAAAAGGCCAGCCTGCTCCCAGGCATAGCCGACGAGATAAGCGTTCCTCTTGTGATCACGGCCTCTGATCTGACATACGGAGCTGTGTTGAAGGGGGAAAAACCATACCTTTACTCATTCCGCATTGCGAATGATACGGATGCCAGGGCAAAAATGCTTGCCTATTTTGCTGTACAGGGCCTTTCAAGCAAAGAGACAGCATTTCTGTACGACTCCGGCGACGAGACATCCCTGAAGCTGCACGAATCAGCACTTAGGTGGGTAAAGATCTTCGGAGGGAGGGTGACAGCCGACATCAGCATGCCGATGAAGGAAAACTCCGACCATCGTGCCGCAATGGAAGCGATAGCAAAAAGCGGAGCAGAGGTGCTTATAGTCCCCGGAAAAGAGATCGACATAAGGTCGGTCTTCAGGTCCGCAAGAGAGGCAGGCTACAGCAAAACGATACTGTCGGAGGGCTACACCGAAAATATGTCTTTCGGGAACGACAGGACCTTTGCCGGCAGCTGGTGGATAAATGAAGTCTCAGACCTTGACCCCCAGATACGTTCAGTAATGAAGGACTACAGGACTCTCTACAACGAAAACCTTCCTCCCTCCGATGTTGAAGAAGCGATTTTAGCTTACGACGGGGTCAGATGGATAGCAAATGCGCTCTACAATGCATCGGGGTACAGAGGAGAAGCCATACGGCACGCACTGCTTTCGACCAGGAATTTCCCGGCGGCTCATGCCACCGTTACTGTGGATCCGAGGACTCACGGACCCCTGAACAAAGCCATGGCAGTGATCTACTGTCCAAACGAGAAAGGCATTTTCCAAAGAAGGATCAGGACAAAGAATATTGACCAGTAACTCTTTAACTCAAAGATAAATGACCGCAGAAAGCGCAGAAAAGTCTTATAATTGTTTTTTACATTCAGAAGTACAGGTGGGATGGTATTTATGATATCAGGGTCAAATCGAGAGAGGCTTGAGATGAGGTTTGTATCTGCCTGGAAGGGGAGAGAGAACGCCGACTGCATTTGGTGGAACGGAAGCTGGTGGTCATGGGAGAGGCTGAACACCCTGGCACTTGACTGTGAGAACAAACTTAAGGACGCGGGCTTTGAACGGGGACAGAGGATAGCTCTGATAATGCCTAACTCCCCGATGGTCATAGCGATCTCAATCGCATGCTGGAGGCTTGGCGGTGCTGTGGCTCCAATGAATTCAAGGGCCGCGGCGGGTAACCTCAAAAGCACCCTTAAAATGCTGGATCCATCGGTGATATTCGTCGCCCCGGAGAGCGAACCGGCAGATCATGCAGCCGACTGCGACGGCCCCGGGGTTTTCACAGCGCCTCCCGATGAGCCCCTTCAGCCTTTCAGATGCACAAAAGGAATACCGGAGAGTGAGGACCACGCTGTCATATTTTCAACATCGGGCACGTCAGGCACACCGAAGGCTGTGCCATGTACACATACGAACGTGCTCTCAAATATCGATCCAATAAAAAAACATGTCCCCGGACTGCTCGACAGTGATTCGGTGATCCTCAACGTCCTTCCCAATTTTCATTCCTTCGGCTTCAACATGGCAGGCATGCTTGCCCTTATGAGCGGACTGAGCCAAACAGTGCTCCACGGTTTTGTCCCCGTTGAGCGCACGATAGAATCGATCAGGGAGTCAGGAGCCAACTGCATAATCGGCGTCCCTACGATAATGGTATTCCTTCTCGGAGCCCTTGCGAAGATAGGAGAACGGCTTGGGGGCATCAAATTTGTGATAACGGGCGGGGACAGACTGAACGTTCAGCTGAACGCCAGATGTAAGGAGTATATGGGTACCGGCATACTTGAAGGGTACGGGCTTACTGAATGTTCCCCCGTCGTGGCTGTCGGACACAGTGCCGATGAATGCAGGCTCGGGACGGTGGGCCATTTCTTCGAGACCTACGAAGTACAGATAAGGGACAGGGAGGGAAATGTCCTCGACATGAACGAAGAGGGAGTCCTATGGGTCAGGGGGCCCTCCGTAGTCTCAGGATATTTCAGGGACGAAGAAAATACGAGGGAGAGATTTCTGAACGGATGGTTCAACACCGGAGACGTGGTACGCGTTGACGGGGACGGTTATGTCACCATAGTCGACAGGGCGACGGACATAATAATCGTCAGTGGTTTCAATGTATATCCCCAGGAGGTCGAGAATTTGCTCTGCCAGCATCCCTCGGTACAGTCTGCAGCTGCTGTCGGCGAGAAAAACAAGCTCGCGGGTGAGATAGTCAAGGCCTTCGTCATCTTGAAAGAGGGAAAGGAAGCTTCAGAAAAGGAACTCATAGACTACTGCAAGAAAAACCTTGCCCATTACAAGGTACCGCGCAGGGTAGGATTCCTGGAGGAATTCCCCATATCAGCGGCAGGCAAGATACTTCGCAGGGAGTTAAGGAAAATGGATACGGAAAGATAATATTGGGGGGCTTTCTGCTTTAGTCGGCCCCCTCAACTTTTATTCATTCCACTCGACGATCTTCCCCGGGTTAAGGATATTGTCGGGATCAAAGGCAAGCTTGACCCTTTTTATCAGTTCAAGCTGTTTTTTGTCCAGAAAGAGCTTCATGTCAGCTTTTCTTTTGAACCCTATTCCATGTTCCCCTGAAAGAGTGCCCCCCATCTCGATGACTGCCGAGTATATCTTTTCCTGCACCCCGCGAAGGACTTCGTGCCAGTCGTCGGCAGGTGGCCCTATCACGGTGCAGTGCATGTTGCCGTCTCCCGCATGCCCGTATGCGACCCACTCAAGGTCAGCCGCAGTGCAGATGTTTTTTATCCTTCCCAGAAGATCGGGGACCCTGTCGATCGGCACCACGAGATCTTCCTTGGTGTATCTGCTGTAAAAGAAGGAGGTCGCTTCCGGTATTGCTTTTCGTGCCTGCCATATGCGTTCTTTTGTGCTCCTGGTATCTGCCACGTATACTTCAAACGCGCCGTTTTCCTTTGAAAGATTTCCGATCCTCTCATACTCCTTTTCAAGGACTTCCGGGTCGTTCTCCTCGAGCTGGATTATCAGCGCAGCTCCAGCATTGCCTGCCGGGACCGGGTTGTTGAGGTACCTCTCGGCCAGAGAGAGCGCCTTTTTGTCCATAAACTCTATCGAAGCGGGGACGATCCCTCCTTTTTTGATGATCTGAGGAACGAAAGCTATTGCGGTCTCGGGGTTGGGAAAGGCGGCCAGCAGGTCTACCGAATGTCTGGGAAGAGGAAGGAGCCTCAGTACAGCCTTTGTGATTATTGCCAGAGTGCCCTCTGACCCGGCCATCAAATGGGTAAAGTCCAGCCCTGTTACGTCTTTGCGTCTCTTTCCTCCGAACCATGTCAGGGTACCGTCCGCCAGTACCACTTCCAGTGCCAGTACCTGTGCACCTGTGGCGCCATATTTGATGACCTTGTTGCCTCCGGCGTTTTCCGCTATGTTTCCTCCTATGAAAGAGGCATCTCCGCTGCACGGATCGCCCGCGTAAAGAAGGTCGTGGGCGGCTGCCAGCTTGCTGATCTCAGAAGTGACCACTCCCGGTTCGACCGTTATTGTCAGGTTTTTTTCATCAAGCTCTGTTATCCTGTTCATCTTTTCAAAAGACATCACAATGCCGCCGAATGCGGGCAGTGCACCGCCCGAAAGTCCTGTCCCCGCACCTCTGGGCGTTACGGGTATCCTCTTTGCCGAAGCGATCTTCATGATCTCCGAGACATGGTCGGCAGTTTCAGGAAACAGCAGCACTTCCGCCCTGTGGATCCCTTTGTATGCAGATGAAGGGACCTCGTCATGCGAATATGAGATCAGCTTTTCCTCGTCGGAAGATACATTCCTCTCTCCGATCGTCGATTTAAGCAGTGATACTGTCACTTCGTCGACTCTGTTGTATGAAAAGGACAAACCCATTGATATACCCCCGAATCTCTTTGTCGGACTCAGCAAAGATCCTTGCCTTATCAGCTATAATAGCATCATTACAGGCAGGGAGGTGCGCCCGGTGAAAAAAGAGACGGGAAGCGGTGTCATCAATGGAGTGAGCCTTGCGGGGGAGACCGACATCTATCTTTTCCGTGAAGGAAGCCACTCCAGGCTTTACAAATTCCTCGGCGCACACAGGATGCTCCATGAGGGGATGACAGGAGTCCTTTTTGCCGTTTGGGCCCCCAATGCCCGGGAGGTCTCTGTCATGGGGGACTTCAACGCATGGAACAGAGAGAGCCACAAACTTGCCCCGAGATGGGACTCATCAGGGATATGGGAAGGATTTATACCGGGAGTTGATGTCTGGTCTTCCTATAAATACTCGATAACGACGCAGACTGGGGAGCAGCTTGATAAAGGCGATCCATTCGCATTTTATTGGGAGACTCCCCCTGGCACCGCCTCAAGAGTGTGCCATGAAATCCCCTTTAAATGGAACGACAGCGTATGGATGTCATCAAGAAAGGAAAGGAATTCTCCTTCATCTCCGCAGTCCATATATGAGATCCACGCGGGCTCATGGAGAAGGACTGAGGAGGACGGGTACCTTTCGTGGCTGGATCTGGCTGAGGAACTGCCTCCTTACCTTGTCGAGAACGGATTTACCCATGTCGAGTTCCTGCCTGTTATGGAACACCCCTTTTACGGCTCCTGGGGATATCAGACTACGGGCTACTTTGCCCCTACCTCAAGGTACGGGTCACCGGAAGACTTTATGGTCCTCATAGATTCTCTGCACAGGTCAGGGATAGGGGTTATACTTGACTGGGTCCCCTCTCATTTTCCCGCGGACGCTTTCGGACTGGCAAAATTTGACGGGACTGCCCTCTACGAGCACGAAGACCCGAGAAAGGGTTTCCATCCTGACTGGAAGAGCTGCATATTCAATTACGGAAGAAACGAGGTAAGGAGTTTCCTCCTCTCATCCGCCCATTTCTGGCTGGACAAATACCACGCCGACGGCCTTCGTGTCGATGCGGTGGCCTCGATGCTTTACCTTGACTATTCCAGAAAAGAAGGGGAATGGATCCCCAACTCCTACGGCGGGAAAGAAAACATAGAGGCGATCGATTTCCTGAAAAAACTGAATGAGACGATATACATGGATTTTCCCGATGTTCAGGTGACCGCAGAGGAATCCACATCATGGCCAATGGTGTCAAGGCCGACGTGGCTCGGGGGCCTCGGATTCGGCTTCAAGTGGAACATGGGCTGGATGAACGATATACTCCAGTATATGTCCAAAGATCCTGTCTTCAGGCAGTACCACCATAACAAACTTACATTCGGAATGTGGTATGCCTATTCCGAAAACTTTGTCCTGCCGCTCTCTCATGACGAGGTGGTCTACGGAAAGGGATCGCTCTGGGGCAAAATGCCCGGAGACGACTGGCAGAAGGCGGCAAACCTCAGGCTCCTCTTCGGATGGATGATGGGACACCCCGGTAAAAAGCTTCTCTTTATGGGCGGGGAGTATGGACAGGAGAAGGAGTGGGACCACAACATCAGCCTTGACTGGCATATACTGAAAGAAGAAATCCATAGCGAGATTTTCCAATGGTTCAGGGACATAAATACTTTTTACAAAAATAACCCGCAGCTGTGGGAACAGGACAATGACCCGGCAGGCTTCGAATGGATAGACTGCGGGGACTCATCGTCAAGCATAGTATCCTTCCTGCGCAGGTCAAAAGATGGCAGGGAAGTTATATTTATCGGCAACTTCACCCCCGTAGTAAGGACGGGATACAGGATCGGAGTCCCGAGGGACACAGTCTGGCGCGAGGTGCTCAACAGCGATTCGTCCCTCTACGGAGGGTCGAATACAGGGAATATGGGTAAGGTCAGGACGGAAAAGATATCCTTCCACGGGCGCCGTTACTCGATAGAACTTACTCTTCCGCCCCTTGCCTGCCTCGTACTTCTGCCTGAAGAGACTGACCAATAGATACAGGAAGCCGGAGGTAAGCTTTTTGGACAGAAGAAGCGGCGTTTTGATGCATTTGTCCTCTCTGCCCGGACCATTTGGGACGGGGGGGCTTGGAAGCAATGCGGAGATTTTTGCAAATTTTCTTTATGACTCGGGATTCAGGCTTTGGCAGGTACTGCCTGTGACACCGACTGACGGGGCCTCATTCTACTCACCCTACAGCAGCGGATCGTCTTTTGCGGGGAACCGCATTTTTATCAGCCCTGAAAAACTCGCTGAAGATGGTCTTTTGGATCCGGATATTCTCGCAGACTGTCACCACCAGGGACCGGAAATCTCCGCAGACTACGGGTACACAGACCAGATGATCAGTAAATTGATCCGGATCGCATGGCAGCGTTTCAAAGAAGACAGGCAGAGATACTCATCTCTGGCAGGCGATTACAGTGATTTCATCAGGAGGGAGTCTTTATGGCTCAAGGATCATGCCCTCTTTACCCTTCTGAAAAACACATTCGACGGCCTGCCATGGAACAGGTGGCCTGAACCCTTTGCTTTGAGGGACCGGGACACCATTGGAAATTACATCAGAGAAAACGGAAAGGAAGAGGAAGCAGAGCTGCTTTTCTTTGAGCAGTTTGTCTTCGACAGGCAGTGGAAGACATTCCGCAGGTACTGCCGGGATAGGGGGATAAGCCTGATGGGGGACATCCCGATGTTTGTCGCATACGACAGTGCCGACGTGTGGGCGAACCGGGAACTCTTCGACCTTGACCCTCAAGGATCGCCCATTAAAGTGGCTGGGGTCCCTCCGGATTACTTCAGCGCTACAGGACAGAGATGGGGAAATCCGCTCTATAACTGGAAAATCATGCAAAAAGACGGCTTTGCATGGTGGAGAGCCAGAACAAGGAAAGCCCTGGAGAACTTTGACCTGGTAAGGATAGATCATTTCAGGGGCTTCTCCGCATGCTGGGCTGTACCGGCCGAAGAAGATACGGCTGAGAAAGGGGAATGGACAGCCGCTCCGGGAAGGGAACTGCTCAGTGCGATATTAGGGATGATCCGGGAGGAGGGCCTGCAGGCATCAGGACTCGTGGCGGAGGATCTCGGCATCATTACTGAGGATGTAAGGGAACTCATGGAAGAGTTCGTCCTCCCCGGTATGAAGGTCCTCCTCTTTGCCTTTGACGGAGAGATCGGCCGGAACCCGTATGCACCCCATAACCACAGGCCGGATTCTGTAGTATATACGGGGACCCATGACAACAATACGGTCCGCGGATGGTGGGAGAACGAATCCGATGAGCGCATGCGGTCGCTTGTATCTGAGTACACAGGTCTTGAGATAAGTGCACTGAATGTCTCGGAAGTTTTTGTGAATATGGCGCTGTCATCAACATCCGGGCTTGCGGTAATACCGATGCAGGATATACTTTCTCTTGGGGGATCCGCACGGATGAACGTGCCTGGAGTTGCCGCTGGCAATTGGCTGTGGCGCATGAGCACAGATCAGCTTCAGTCATTGACCGGGGAAGATTCGCGGATCAAGGCCCGAATTAAAAGATCGAACCGGATATACGGAAGATAGCAGAGGGGTTTTTAAGATATGGGCCTGTATGGGAACAGTTATTTTGCCGGAAAAACCAGGGACAGAAGAGAGCCGGTATTTTTTATCCTTTTATTTGCAGCCCTGTTCGTTAAATTTTACTTTCTGGAATATTCCGTTTCACGTCATGCCGCGAGATATCTGGCCTCCGCCGCTTCATCCGCAGGCATAATTCTGATACTCACTGTCACGGTCTCTCTCTTCTGGAGAAAGATGAGGGGATCTGCAGCTCTTGTGCTTGATTTTCTGATGACGGCCCTGGCGTTGACCGACCTGCTCCACCTCCGTTATTACTCTGACATGTTCACATTCATGAACATAGGACTTTCAACGCAGGTCGGAGAGATAGCAGATTCCGTTGCTGCACTTATCCGCCCGGCAGATTTCCTCTATTTTGCCGACATCCCGCTTTTCATACTTTTCATTTACCTTTCGCGCAGTTTCACTTCATATCCCTTTTTCAAAAAAATAACGGTCAAGCGTCTTCTCTTTTCAATGCTGCTGATTATCGTCGGTGCATCGGCAGTATGGTACAGGTTTGATTCTTATCAGAAAAAGGTGCCCGGAGTATTAAGCTCGATGTGGGACCGTCCGGCAGTCTGCAACAACATCGGTGCGCTGACGTATCATCTGGCTGACGCGAAAAATGCATTCGGCCATTTCTTTTTCAAGGAGAGGCTGCCTGATGAACAACTCTCAGAAATTAAAAAATTTTACGAGACGAGGTATAATAGCCGTCTTCCCGGCAAATACGCCGGAATAGCCAGGGGCAGGAACCTGATAATCATCCAGGTCGAGTCCCTGCAGCAGTTTGTTATAGGCCTGAAGATAAAAGGGACCGAAGTTACCCCAAACATCAACAGGTTTGCCCGGGAAGCGGCATATTTCAGTAAAATTTACAACCAGACTTCACTGGGCAACAGCTCTGATGCAGAATTCATAGTGAATACAGGCCTTTATCCCTCTGTGACGGGAGTTGCCTATACGAGGTTTGCCGGGAACAGGTACGAGGCACTCCCCAAGATCCTGGGAGAAAAAGGATACAGATCCATAGCACTTCACGGAGACAGGCCCGGTTTCTGGAACAGGAACAGGATGTATCCTTCAATGGGATTCGACAGATTTTTCAGCAAAATGGACTTTACTGCCGATGAAAACATAGGAATGGGTCTCAGTGATGCGAGTTTCTTCAGACAGTCGCTTGATATCCTTGATAAAACCGAGAAACCTTTCTATGCCTTTATGATAACTTTGACAAGCCATTACCCTTACAACTTTGAGGGTATCTTCAAAGCTGCCCGGCTGGACACCGGATACTTCAAAGGGACTCTTATGGGAAACTACCTGACGTCGATGAAGTATTTCGATGACCAGTTCGGAATGTTCATCGAAGGCCTGAGGCAAAGGGGGCTTCTGGATTCGTCTGTTATAGCCGTGTACGGGGACCATACAGCCATTCCGGCCTGGGACAGGTCAAGCCTCGAAAAACTCCTGGACAGAAGCCTGAAAGATGAATGGGAATGGAAGGGTATGCAGAGGATACCCCTCCTGATAAGGATCCCGGGAGGGATCCTGCCTTCCGGTGAGATCAGCCGGCCTGCAGGCCTGATCGATTTGCCCGATACGCTGGCGGATCTTATGGATCTGAAGTTCAGGACAGGTTTTGGCAAAAACCTTTTTGGAGAAGATGAAAGTGAGCCGGTAATATTCAGGAACGGTTCATTTATAATAAACAATGTGTTTGTCGAGCCCTCTTCAGAGAGGGCAACGGACATGTCTGAAGGGAAGGCTGCGGATTACCGCAAATATGCAGCGGCAGCGGGAAAGGTAAAGAGACGTCTCGGGTACAGCGACATGATACTTGAACATGACCTGATCCCCGAGTTAGCGGGAGAAGACTGAAAAAATGCGCATCCTGCCTGCAAAAGAAATGGAATGCCGTCAGAGAGAGCTTAGGATATTGATCCTGCTGGCACTTATAGTATGGATCAAATTTTTTGTCGTAGATTACATGGTGGCTGATGTGCTGAACTGGCCATCCTTCGGAAGCATGAAAGCGCATCCTGTCAGGCATACGCTTCGGGCCATCGCCGTGGCGATCCCGTCGCTTGCGGCCATCCTGTCCGTGATCATCCCGGTCTCTATTGTCCCGGCAAAATACAGGAGCAGGGCCCTGCTGATGATCGACATCCTATTTTCGGTGCTTGTCCTTACTGATGTTCTCTTCATAAGATATTATTCGGATATCTTCATATTCCATGATATACTTCTCCTGCCCCAGACCGGGCTGATAGCTAAGTCCATCTGGTCTCTGCTCAAGCTGCGGGATGTACTCATCTTCGCTGACATCCCGCTCATTATGTGGATGCTGAAAAGGGAACGGATTGCACTGTGCTTTGAGAAAATTTCCCGGAAAAGGATATCGGTCTCACTTTTCATCCTTTTTCTTGCGGTCTCTGTTCAGGTCTTCGCAGGCTGGAGACTCAGGGAAGAACGGCCCAACATCATGAGCGCCATGTATGACAGGCTCTCGGTATGCGCCTGGGTCAGCACCGCTTCTTTCCATTGGGGGGACGTTATATCCCTCACCGTTAAGGCATTTGAACCCGACAACGTTCCTCAGCGTAAGATAGATGAACTGCGCGGCTGGTTTGACAAAAGAATAAAGACCAACAAAACTCCGCCGGCCAGGGGCAAAAATCTGATCATGATACAATGCGAGGCCCTGCAGCAGTTTGTAGTCGGACTCCGGATCAACGGGACAGAGGTGACTCCGAACCTAAACCGTTTTGCCGAAAACTCTTTATATTTTCCAAATGCCTGGGATCAGACTGCCGGCGGTCTCAGTTCAGATTCAGAATTTATGGCCAATACGGGCTTTTTCCCGTCTGCTTCAGGTGCCGCATACACGAGATTTGCCAACAACAGCTACAACTCGCTTGCAAAAGCGCTGAAAAAGAGAGGGTACGATGCATTTGTTATTCAGGGAACATATAGTGCTTTCTGGAACTGTCACAGGATGCATCCCAAGCTGTACTTTGACAGACAATACAGCCGCAACACATTTCCGGATGGCGAAGTCATTGGTCTCGGTCTGAGCGACAGGACGATATTCACGGAGGCCCTGAATATTTTTAAGAAGGCAAATGGTCCCTTTTACGGCTTTATAGTAACGCTGAGCGGACACCATCCCTATAACTTTGAAGGTCTCGACGACGGCTCTTTCCCCTTGCCTGAGGAGATGAAAAAGACGCTTTTGGGAGATTACATTACAGCAATGAACTACTTTGACAGGGAGCTTGGAAGGTTCCTTGACGGACTGAGATCATCCGGTCTGGATAAGAAAAGCCTCATAGTACTGTATGGAGACCACCCTGCAGTTCCCATTGCCTACAAGGAAGAGATGGAAAAACTGATCGGTAAAAAGATCGAAGAGACCATAGAATGGAAAGAGACACGCAGAGTCCCGCTGATATTCCGAATCCCTGGGGAAAAAACCATGAAGGGGACCATCTATACCGACACGGGGCAGATGGACATATTCCCGACGACTGCAGGCTTATTGGGAGTGAAGGTCGAGACTTGCTTTGGAAAGGATCTCTCTCTCGATAACGGACCTGACCCTGTAATATTCAGGAACGGATCTTATATAATCAACGGAGTCTTTGTGGAACCCGCAGTCAAAAGGGCGACCAGGATAGGGACACATGAGCTGATCGATGCCTCAGAGTATGATGAAATTACTAAAGAAGTAGACCTCAGACTGAGCTATAATGATATCATTCTGGAAAAAAATCTGATAAGTGATATTCTTTACCGGTAAAGTATCTGTTTCTGATGCCTTCACCAGAGACCGCAGGTCTTTGAGGTCCTTTTTTTGTGCTCTTTTGCAGGAGGAATGAAATTTATGGAAGATCCGCAGGAATTGATTTATTGGTTTATATGGTGGGGATGGTGGATACTGCAGTTCGTCCTGTACTCCCTCCTTGCTCTTTTGATGTCCGACGGGATATACCAGATAGCAGTAAGCATAAGAGGATTCTGGAATCAGAAAGAGATGCCGCGTGCGAAGCGTTATCGCAGATTCATCGTGCTTATACCAGCACATAACGAAGCACAGGTGATATCGCCCCTGCTCAAGAGCCTTGCCGAACAGAATTACCCCAAAAACTGCTACACAGTCTATGTTTCATGCGACAACTGTCAGGACAATACCGCCGATCTTGCCCGCACCAACGGAGCCGTCGCACTTGAGCGGTTTGACAAGGAGCGCAACGGCAAGACCTGGAATGTAAGATGGGCCCTGACACAGCTGCCGATGGAAAAGGCGGACGCTCTTGCAATGTTTGACGCGGACAACCTTGTGGATGCCAACTTTCTTATGAACATGAACAACTATATGGAGCTGCACCCTGAAGCTGAAGCGATACAAGGAGTACTCGACGTTAAGAACCCTGACGACAACTGGCTTACCAGGTCTTATGCGCTGGCTTACTGGTTTTCCAACAGGTTCTGGCAGCTTGCCAGGGGACTGTGGGGCCTTTCATGCACGCTTGGCGGAACAGGACTTGTGATAAGGGCCGCGACCCTTGAGAGGATAGGATGGAACCTTGAAAGCCTGACCGAGGACCTTGAGATGTCCACAAGGCTCATCCTGTCGGGAAGCAGGGTGCACTGGAACGACGCAGCGGTAATATATGACGAAAAGCCGCAGAGCATGGCGGTATCAAAAAGGCAGCGCACCAGGTGGATGCAGGGACATTACTGGGTGTTCTGGCACTACGGGATGGATGCTCTCAGGTCCTTCTTTGTCACGAGGAAGCTCCAGTACCTGGACCTCTTCCTCTATCTGCTGGCACCTGCCAAATCATGCCTCGGCATAATAATAATGTTTGCAGGAATGGCCTACACCCTGATAAACAACATGGTCCTCTTTCCCACGGTATCCGAGAGCACGCCCCAGACGATGGTGGACTGGGTGCTCTTTTTCGGGCTCCCCATATTCTTCATCATTGCCTTCTGCCTGATCTGCGTAATAGTAGGCCCTTCGATGCATGAGAAAAAATTCACGCTGAGGTATGTAAAGGACACATTTGCCTACTTCTGGTTCGGGCTGACCTGGATACCGATCATTTTCAAGGCCGCATTTCTTGCAAAGGACCAGGGTACCTGGGTCAAGACGGAACATACCAGGGGACTCTCGCTTGAGGATGTTGCGAAGAAACAATAGGTCCAGTAAGCAAAAATATGTACTGAGGGGGACGCCGGGATCAAGACTCAGTTTGAGCTCTTAATAGTCAGACGGTTCCTGCCGCTTTTTCTCACGCAGTTTTTTGGTGCATTCAACGACAACCTGTTCAAGAATGCCCTGGTGATACTGATCACGTTCAGGCTGGCAGAAGAATACGGGCTGAACGCACAGATATTGATCACCTCTATCGCAGGCCTCTTTATCCTCCCTTTCTTCCTCTTCTCTTCCACAGCGGGACAGCTGGCAGACAAGTATGAAAAATCATTCCTTATAAGGATCATCAAATTCGTGGAGATCGTTCTGATGGTGATGACGGCGGCTGCGTTCACATTTTTAAATCTGTGGGGGTTGGTGGCGCTTCTCTTTTTCATGGGAGCGCAGTCGGCATTTTTCGGTCCTCTGAAATTCAGCATACTTCCGCAGCACCTTAATGAGGATGAACTTGTAGCAGGCAACGGACTGGTGAGTGCGGGGACCTATATCGCGATCCTGACCGGAACTCTCTGCGGGGGGCTTCTGATACTTCGTCCCGAGGGAAGGGCGTTGATTTCCGCAGGAGTGGTGTGTGTTGCCGTAGCCGGTTTTATTTCGAGCCTTTTTATTCCAAAGGCCGGACCCTCGGTGGCATGCATGAAGATAGACTGGAATCCTTTAAGATCGACAATGGGAATAATATCCTATGTAAGGCCGAATGTGACCGTGTTCAGATCCATTCTAGGCATCAGCTGGTTCTGGTTTCTCGGATCGGTATTCCTCTCGCAGTTTCCGACATTTTCAAAGAACATTCTGGGAGGGAACGAAGAAGTGTCGACACTGTTCCTTGTTGTCTTCTCGGTGGGGGTAGGGCTTGGTTCGACGTTCTGCAACAGACTGCTGAAGGGAAAGATCTCCGCAAGGCTGGTCCCGTTCGGATGTATCGGGATGACGACAGCAACTCTCCTGCTCTATTTTTTCAGCCTTACGGTGCAAAAGACGGGGCATCTGGCAGGAGTCATGGAGTTTATTGCAGGACCCGGTTCATGGGGGATCATATTTTCTTTTCTGATGCTTGCCGCATCGGGCGGCATATTCAGCGTGCCGATGTATGCGCTTATGCAGTCAAGAAGCTCTGATGAACACAGGGCCCGTGTCGTTGCCTGCCTTAACATAACAGATTCCTTCGGAATGGTCCTTTCGGCGGTATTTGTCTCCATGCTGCTTATGCTTGATATTTCCGTAATAAACATTTTCCTTATAATGGGAGTCGTCAACCTGATGATAACTCCTGTTCTGAGCAGACTTGCGAGGGATGAGTATGGTAAATGAAGCAGATATTCGAAAAGAGATGATAAAAACGGGGATCCTCATCCTTGAAAGAGGTCTGGTGCAGGGGACCGGCGGGAATATCAGCTGCCGGACAGAGAAAGGGATCCTGATCACTCCAAGCGGGATGGATTACCGGGGGCTGATGTGTGAAGATATAGTGATGCTGGACCCGGAAGGAAAGGTCCTTGAAGGATCCAGGAAACCGTCGATAGAGAAATCACTGCATCTGAGGATATACAGGTCAAGGACAGACATAAATGCAGTCATACATACACATTCTCTTTACGCTACCGCCATTGCGGCCTCAAGGCAGCCTCTTTTCCCGATAACCGATAACCAGGTCGCACTTTTCGGGGGAACTGTGCCTGTTGCAGACTATGCTCCGATAGGAACTGAAGAGCTTGCCGAGAACGTATCACGGGCAATTGCTGACGGGACGGGAGTTTTTCTTTCAAACCACGGTGCCCTCTGTGCCGGCAAGGACCTGTCTGAAGCGCTGATGCGCTGCGAGATGCTTGAGGTCTTTTCAAAAATTTTCATCCTTGCAAGGGCGGCAGGAGGGGGGATAGTCCTCACTGACGAACAGGTGAGGTGCGAAGCGGAGGACCTCAGGAAGAGGTACGGACAGTGCAGATGACAGGACTTTGAGAGAGTGCCCTTGACATAGGGGCGTCCTAAGGGTCTATAATGGCCCTGCATCATACAGCTGAATATTCGGGGAGCTTGCATGGCGGGCTGAGAGGAAGTGATCGACTTCGACCCTGGACCTGATTTGGATAATGCCAACGTAGGGAACGCACTAAATTGCAAAATTTAGCGGGAGACGCGAAGCCGGCGTTTCCCGCTTTTATTTTTGAACGGGAGGAAAGATCATGAGGGATAACGGAGGGGCAACGGTATTTGGAAGCGCGCTGATATGGTTTGGCGCAGCGGTCTCCATTGCGGAGATACTTGCAGGGAGTCTGATCGCTCCGCTTGGTTTTTCGAGAGGCGCCGCGGCTGTCGTCATAGGGCATATTATTGGCTGCATACCTCTCTATCTTGCAGGCCGCATAGGTGCAGAAACCGGAAAAAGCGCGATGGAGACCGTAAAGATTTCTTTCGGACAGAGAGGTTCGGTCTTTTTTTCACTGCTGAATGTTACCCAGCTTGTCGGATGGACCGCAGTCATGATAATCGGAGGCGGAAGGGCTGTAGCACTGATAGCAGAAAAATACACAGGGTCATACAGCCCCTCCCTGTGGAGTGTTGTTATCGGCTTTCTGATAATAGTATGGATAGAGATAGGAATAAAAAACCTGGGAAAGATAAACATATTTACTATGGCAGGCCTTTTCTCACTCACCCTTCTTCTCAGCATTATTGTGTTCGGGGGAAACTCTTCTGCTGCGGTCACGGGAGAAATGAATTTTGGGAGTGCTGTTGAGCTGTCTGCAGCGATGCCTCTCTCCTGGCTGCCCCTTATCTCGGATTACACACATAATGCATCGAACCCACGAAAGGTTTCACTGGTAAGCGTTCTGGTCTATTTTGCGGGCAGCACCTGGATGTATATGATAGGATTGGGGGCCTCTGTATACACAGGAGAGAGCGATATTGCAAAGATCATGCTGGGTGCGGGCCTGGGATTGGCGGCGGTATTCATTATTGTCATATCTACTGTGACAACGACCTTCCTCGATGTTTATTCAGCCGGAGTGAGCTTTAGCAGCATAACGGACAGGCCCGGCAGCAAAACAACGGCTGTGATCGCCTGCATAGCCGGTACTGCCCTGGCTGTCCTGACTCCGGTAGAGCAGTATGAAAACTTCCTTTTCCTGATAGGATCTGTCTTCGCACCGATGATATCGATACTGATAACAGATTTTTTCATACTGAAGAAAGATCATTTCAGCGAATGCATCAGTATTCCCAATTTTGTGATCTGGCTGTCCGGATTTCTTATATACAGGAAGTTTATGGCAATGGAGACCCCCTTGGGAAACACCCTGCCCGTAATGGCTGCCGTTATCGCCCTGGCATTCGCGGCAGATAAAGCGAGAGCGATATTTTTTAAAAGAGAAGGACAGGAGGGTTAAGCATGTTTGCAGGGATATTGGATGAGGTAAGGAGGATATCTCCTCTTGTACACTGCATAACAAACTACGTTACAGTAAATGACTGTGCCAATGTGCTTCTGGCGTGCGGGGCGTCGCCTGTTATGGCGGACGATGAACGTGAGACGGAAGAGATAGTATCGATCGCCTCGGCTTTGGTCATCAATATCGGCACTCTTAACAGCAGGACTATACCTTCCATGTTCAAGGCGGGCAGAAGAGCAAACGAGCTTGGACTGCCGGTGGTCCTTGATCCTGTCGGGGCGGGTGCCTCCTCTCTGCGTACTGCAACGGCAATGGAGCTGATAAAGGAAATAGATTTTGCCGTTATCAGGGGAAATATTTCAGAGATAACAGCTATAGCCGGAGGGGAGTCAAGGACCCGGGGAGTTGACGCGTCCGACCCGGGACTTTTGGACAGGCATCTGCCTAAAGAGGTCATCTGCCTCATCATGAAGCTCAGAAAAAAGACAGGCGCTGTTATCACGGTTACCGGCCCGAAAGATATTGTTGCCGGGGAAAAATATCTTTACACGATCAAAAACGGTCATCCCATGATGTCGAAAGTCAGCGGCACAGGGTGCATGCTCTCTGCCGTTACAGGTGCATTTTGCGCGGCAGTCCCTTCAGACCATGCTCTGGCGGCAGCTTCCGCGGCGGCGATGTTCGGGGTTGCCGGAGAGTTGGCTTTTGAACAGCTCACCAGCAAAGGCGGAGGAACTTCCACATACAGGTCATACATCATAGACGAGGTAAGCAACATGACCGCGGAAAAGATGAGGGAGGCTGTAAAAATTGAGATTAGATAAAAATTCATTAAAACTATATGCCGTAACTGACAGAAAATGGCTCAAAGGAAGCTCCCTAGAAGAAGAAATAGAAAAGGCTGTGAGGGCCGGTGTGACAATGGTCCAGCTCAGGGAAAAGCATATGGGATCTGACGAGCTTGTGAGCCTTGCAAAAAGAATTGGGACTGTTGTTCATAAATACAATGTCCCCCTGATCATCAACGACGACATCGAAGCCGCATTGGCATCAGGCGCCGACGGCGTACATGTCGGACAGGAGGATATTGGCGCATACGAGGCAAGACAGAGGATCGGCAGCTCTATGATACTCGGGGTATCGGCCCCGACAGCGGAAACGGCTCTTGAAGCGGAAAGGTGCGGAGCTGATTACATCGGCGCGGGCGCTGTCTTCTCAACATCAACAAAGAAAGATGCAAAAGTAATGTCCTTTGATGAACTCAAAAGGATCTGCGGTTCTGTTTCCATACCGGTGGTAGCAATAGGGGGCATTACTGAAGACAATATAATCGAACTTTCGGGCTCCGGGATCGCTGGAGCAGCAGTTGTGTCGGCCATATTTGCCAAAGATGATATCGCGGCCTCGGCAGCGAAACTGTTGGTCCTTGCTGAAAAAATGCTGGGGAACTAATAAGGCGGAAGGAGAAATCGAGATGATCAGAAAGGTATTGACGATCGCCGGTTCCGACTGCAGCGGCGGGGCGGGCATCCAGGCAGACCTAAAGACAATGACAGCGTTTGGTATGTACGGCATGAGTGTTATAACGGCCCTTACCGCCCAGAATACGACCGGGGTCTCAGGGATCGCGGATGTTGAGAGCGGTTTTGTGGCACAGCAGATAGACGCGGTCTTTACAGACATACGTCCCGATGCCGTCAAGATAGGTATGGTCTCAAACTCTTTCCTGGTAAGGACGATCTCTGAGAAACTGAAAGAGTATGGCGCACAAAACATCGTCGTCGACCCAGTGATGGTATCGACCAGCGGAAGCAGGCTGCTTGAGCGGGATGCAGCCGATGCTCTCATAGAAATGCTTCTCCCTCTGGCAGAGATCATCACACCGAACATCCCCGAGGCTGAAGTCCTCAGCGGGATCAGAATAAGAGATCGGGAGGGAATGAAAGAGGCGGCCAGGATCATAACAAGGTCGACAGGAACGAATATCCTTATAAAGGGGGGGCACTTCCCGGAGGGGGCTGACGATCTGCTGGTCAGGCGGGACGGGAGAGAGAAGTGGTTTCTCGCGGCGAGGATAGATAACCCAAACACCCACGGAACAGGATGCACTTTATCATCTGCAATAGCTTGCGGGCTTGCCGAGGGTCTTAGCGTCGAGGAGAGCGTAAGAGCAGCCAAAGATTATATTACGGATGCGTTGAAGTCAGGTCTTGATCTGGGCAGAGGAAGCGGTCCTCTTGATCATTGTTGCAGGCTTAGAAAGCAGGTTGCGAAATAAAAAAACCGGAGGCCGGCGCCTCCGGTTTTTTTATCCGCTCAGATGTAATTACTACTGGGAAATTGCGCTGACAGGGCAGGTCGCCACACAGGCTCCGCACTCAACACATGTATCCGGATCGACCTTTGCTTTGCCGTCATTCATACTGATCGCCGATGTCGGGCAAACGCCTACGCATGCCTCACAACCTACACAAGCATCCTGATCAACTACTGCTTTAGCCATTGTAAGAAGTCCTCCTTAAATTATGTTTCAAAATAATTTTTGGGGAAAATCGATACCCCGCATTCGCGTATTCTATATTGAAAAGGGAAAAGCATCAACCTTTTTTGTGAAATAAAGCGGTATTTTTATATTTTGGAAAGGCCTATCTTCCTATCTTATCCAGCCTGGGCAATATCAAATAAATAAGTGCTATGCAGATGACAGCCTCCGGGATCACAACGCTCGCATTGTAAAGAAAGGAGTAGAGCCATACATTCATCCCTTCGGGTGCGTAATCCGAGAAAAAGACGACCCCTGACAGTACAGAAGCAAAAAGGTTCATGAGCGATGCCGCGGCTGCTCCAAGATATCTGTTTGCCCTGAAGAAGCCTGCGGTTCCGATAAGTGCATTTGCAACAGGGTAGTCAAGCAATGCCTGGATCGGGTGTATCACGTATCCTCCCATGAACAGCTTAAGCATCCCTACGGCCAGTCCTGCCGATACTCCCGCGGATCCGCCTCTTCGTAATGCAAATATAAGTATCGGCAGCATGCCAAGGCTGACAGAGCCTCCCTGAGGGAGTGCAAACAGCCTGACGAACGAAAGAGCGGCCGATAATGCTATGCAAAGCGATCCTTCTGCGAGGATCTTTATTGGGACTTTCATGATCTGACCTCCGGGCCATGCTATGTTTTCAGTGCGAAAGAGCAGATGATACATCTTGCTAAGTATACTGTCAAAAGCCCTCCGCCGTCATCTCTTATCAAGAAAAGCAGATAATTGTAACCTTTTCATTTTTATGAACTCGGAGGTGCCTCAGTGTCAAAAATGAGACGATCTCCCATGCTGTCTTTTCGCGCAAGCCGGCAGACCGTCAGCATCCTGAAGGATGCATGATATGTACGTACATGTTATAAGCATATCTTAAATGAACATACAAGAGTAGACAGATTACTTGCAAAGGTAGTAAAATTACTTAGAGAGGCAACAAAAACACTTTTTTTTCATATGTTGCGTTAACCTTTATGCCAAGCCGCTTTTTACGGTTTTGATTTCAAAAGACGGAGGTGGTCGGCTGATCAAATCACTTTTCAAGTTTTATTTTTTTCTGCTTTTTTGTTTCTAAACTTATCAGAATGATCGAAAGGGGAGTTTTATTGTCATGGAGCCACGCAAACCATCATTGGCACTGGCCGTTCTTATTTTTCTTGCAGTTGCGGTCCTGATAGTTTTCAGCGTTCTGGTATGGGAAGTTGACATCCACATCTCACTTATCCTTGGCGCTATACTTGCTGGTATTTTTGGAGTTTTCTATCTCAAATATGATTATGCCACGATAGAAAAAGGGATCATCGACGGGATCATGACAGGCATGCAGGCATGCCTGATCCTCTACACCGTAGGACCGTTGGTCGGAACATGGATCGCAAGCGGCGTAGTCCCGACAATGATCTACTACGGACTCTCGATACTCAGCCCTGGAATATTCCTTTTTGCGACACTTATCATCTGTTCAGTCGTTTCACTTTCAACTGGTACCTCCTGGGGAACATCGGGAACAGTCGGTATAGCCCTTATGGGTATCGCCCTTGGACTTGGTATACCTGCTCCTCTTACGGCAGGTGTAATTATATCCGGAGCATACTTCGGCGACAAAATGTCACCTCTCTCCGATACTACTAACCTCGCCCCTGCTGTTGCCGGAACAGACCTTTTCCAGCACATCAGGGCAATGGTCTGGACTACTGGCCCGACATATGTGATCGTCTCTGTGATAACGATAGTTATCGGATTCAAATACGGCGGAGGAACTCTTGATCTTGCGAAGATCGAAGCCCTCAAGGCACTTATGGATGCAGAGTTCTGGATCAACCCGATAGCTCTTCTTGCCCCGATCGTTGTAATCGGACTTTCTGCAGCCCGTAAACCGGCTCTTCCAAGCCTCTATGCCGGTATCCTGGTTGCAGTGGTTTTCGCAATAATGCAGGGAGTAGGAGTAGGCGATATCCTTAACATCATGCAGTACGGATATGCCCCTTCCCTTTCAGCTGAGATAGCCGGAGCCTCAGAAGATGCTGCCGCTCTTGCCGCACTGCTCTCTGAAAACGGCATCACGATCGCCCCTGAAATAGCAACAGAGGCCGCAAATGACATAGTCAAGCTTATGGAACGCGGCGGTCTGCAGTCTATGAACTGGACGATTTCCCTTATCCTTTGTGCCTTCACCTTTGGCTCCGTAATGGAAGTCTGCGGATTCCTGAAGGTCATGCTCGAAGCGATAATGAAGCCCATCAGGACAGTCGGCGGAATGGTCACAGCGACCATCCTCTCCTGTTTTGTATGTGACATCTTCCTTGGTGACCAGTACCTCTCCATAGCAATGCCGGGACGCATGTTCAAGCTTGCCTTTGACGACAAGGGACTTCACCCGAGGATGCTTTCACGTTCGCTGGAAGATGCAGGTACACTGCTTTCAGTTCTTATTCCATGGAACACATGCGGCGCATACCATACCACAGTTCTTGGAGTTCCTACCGTTCAGTATATCCCTTACGCATTCCTCAACTATCTTAACCCGATCGTAGCAATAATCATGACCTACATGGGCATAGGCATATTCTGGCGCGGTAAGGACGGAGAACCCGTCAAGGGCGGAAAAACGCGTCCTGCGGATCTGGTTTAGCAAGATAAGAGCAGTTTAAATTGCAGGGAAAACTGCCGGAACTTGAAAATCTCCTGGTCTCAAGATCAGGAAGGACCACCAGCAACTATAAGACTGCGACTTTTGCCGCAATAGGGATCTATCTAATAGGAGGTACTCTCTGGAGGTACTATTCTCAGGGTGTAACAGAAAAGATCCTGCCCAACATCATACTGGGGTTTGCGAGTTTCTTTGCTCTCAATTACCGGAAACTTGTATATTTATCCCCGATAGGGATGGTCAAGGAGACACACACCTGGATCACCCACCACAGAGAGGTGATGAAATGGGAAGATATCAAGTTCATCACTTTGATGCACAAGGGTGGCGAAACGATGGTATTTCTGGAAAGGGACACGCTGGGATGGAAAGTGCTTTTTGAGCGCGACCAGGTCAGTGATCTCAAAAAATTTTTTAAGCAGTATATACCGGATATTGAGATCAACGAGATGAACCGGTAGTTTCAAACACAAAGGGAGCCCCCTCAAAACTCAGGTTTCGGGGGGGCTCCCTTTAAATTTTGCCTTTAAAAAAATTTTATTTTATGAACTGTTTTTTTACCGCTTCAGCAACGTTCCTTCCAAGCAGCCTGCATTGGTCAAGGTCTTCTTCCGTCGGGCAGGATTTTACTTCCACCGACGGCTGAATGAGCGTCCAGTCCCCTCCCTGTTCAGCGAAGAGCTGCAGTTCTGCCAGAGCTCCCTTGCTCCAGCTGTATGAACCGCATATCCCGAGTATCCTGTTCTTCATCATCTTGTTTGAAAGTGATCTGCAAAGTGTCGCCATAGGCGGATAGAGCTCTGTGTTGTAGGTGCAGCTTCCGAGCACCAGCCCCTTGTACCTCCATATGTCCGCGACCATGAATGAAAGATTGTCCCTGGAAACGTCGTGTACGAAGACATCCTTTATGCCTGCTTCTGATATCGAACGTGCGATGGCATCGGTCATGAATTTTGTATTTCCGTACATTGAACCGTATACGACCACAACTCCCTCATCCGTCTCATGCCTGCTCCACTTGTCGTAAAGATCTACTATATGCCATGGGTTCGTCCTGTGTATGGGACCGTGTGCCGGACAGATGATCTTTGGCTGTAGCACCCTGACCTTGGCGATCGCCTTTTGAGTCGGCGCGGCGTAACGTCCGACTATGTTGGCGAAATATCTAAGGATCTCGTACTCATAATGGACCATGTCGAGCTCATCGTCGAATATGCCGCCCTCGAGTGCGCTGAAGCCTCCGAAAGCGTCTGTTGAAAAAAGCACTTTCTCTGTGGCGTCATAAGTTACCATGCTCTCGGGCCAGTGGACCATGGGTATCATTGCGAAGGTCACCTTATGGTGCCCCAGGTCGAGGACGTCACCTTCCTTTACCTCAATTATGTTCTCCGTTATCCTGTAGAAGGCGTCGATCATTTCAACTGTTTTTTTGTTCCCCACTATCTTCATCTCAGGGTAGAGGTGGCGAAGCATCCTTATGGAACCTGAGTGGTCCGGTTCCATGTGGTTGACTATGAGGTAGTCTATTCCCCTGCCTTCGGGAAGCACGGATGTCAGCCTCTCGATGTAATCCGAAAGGTTGCCGCTTTTTATCGTGTCGATTATCGCGGTCTTGTCGTCATTGATAAGATATGCGTTGTATGAAACTCCCTTTGGCAAAGTCCACAGTCCTTCAAAGAGGTCTGTCTCGCGGTCATTGCCGCCTATCCAGTATATCTTATCCGTGATCTTTATCGCTTTCTGCATCTCTATACCTGCCTTTCTTTTCTGTCTGTCTGTTAAGGTCCATTAATAATACAGCAACATAAAGGATAGGGTAATATATAAAAAAATCTAATTAAAATAATTCCTAAAAATGCCGTGTAGTAATTTTCAAACAAGAAAGATTATTCTGATATTTATATTTAGCCATTTTTAAACGAAGGTGCAATTATTTTTTTTACGCCTAAAAGAAGGTGAAAGAGTTCACTTAAGAACTTGCTTCAAGGTATATTACGTCTATTTGCAAAAAAGCTTTTGAAAAGGAATATTTTGCAGGTTTGGTGAATGTGTCTGAAATGACCTGTCAAATGTTGCAATTTTCGCAAACCTGGCTGATAATAGTACGGTGTGATTTTTTACGACCCAATCATGTGTGCAGGTGATCAGTTCCCAAAACGGTCACGAAATGTTTCATAAGGAGGCGGAGTAAGTGTTTGACCCAAAACAGCTCCAGGAAGTGGAAGAAGGAAGCAAGTGCTACGAAGGATCAGTAGCTAAGACATTGGCGAAAAACCCTGAAAGGAAGGACAACTTCACGACAGGAGGAGGTATCCCCCTCAAAAGGACATATACCCCTCAGGATCTTGAAGGCCTTGATTATTCAAAAGATCTTGGCTTTCCAGGACAGTATCCTTATACAAGGGGAGTTCAGCCAACAATGTACCGCGGCCGTTTTTGGACGATGCGCCAGTATGCCGGCTTTGCAACAGCAGAAGATTCCAACAGACGTTACCGCTATCTTCTGGGCCAGGGGACGACAGGCCTTTCAGTAGCCTTTGACCTTCCCACCCAGATCGGTTACGACTCAGACGACCCCATGGCGGTCGGAGAATGCGGCAAAGTCGGAGTTGCGATAGACAGCCTTGCAGATGCAGAGATACTCTTTGACCAGATCCCGCTTAACAAGGTCTCAACATCAATGACGATCAATGCACCTGCGTCGGTACTGCTTGCTATGTACATCGCAGTCGCTGAAAAGCAGGGTGTGCCGATGTGCGAGCTTTCAGGCACCATCCAGAACGACATCCTCAAGGAATACATCGCCAGGGGAACATACATATTCCCTCCCAAGCCTTCGATGCGCCTGATCACCGATATTTTTGAGTTCTGCAGCAACAACATCCCCAAGTGGAACACCATCTCGATTTCCGGCTACCACATCAGGGAAGCAGGATCAACAGCGGTACAGGAAGTCGCATTTACCCTTGCAGACGGTATAGCATACATTGAAGCAGCCATCAAATCGGGACAGGATCCGAACGTGTTCGGCAAACGCCTCTCCTTCTTCTTCAACTCGCATAACGATTTCCTGGAAGAGGTCGCCAAGTTCCGCGCGGCACGCAAGATATGGGCAAAGATCATGAAGGAACGCTTCGGAGTAACTGACAAGAGCGCCCAGATGCTCCGCTTCCATACGCAGACAGCGGGATGCACACTTACGGCACAGCAGGCTGAGAACAACATCGTTCGCGTCGGTATCCAGACGATGGCGGCGGTTTGCGGAGGGACCCAGTCGCTCCACACCAACAGCCTTGACGAAGCTCTTGCCCTTCCGACGGACAAATCGGTCCGCATCGCTCTCCGCACTCAGCAGATAGTTGCATACGAGTCAGGAATAACCAACACGGTCGATCCTCTCGCAGGAAGCTACGCTGTCGAATCTCTCACAAAGCAGATCGAAGACGGTGCCTGGGAGTACATCAACAAGATCGACGAAATGGGCGGAATGATGACCGCGATCGAAAAAGGCTATCCACAGAAGAATATCCAGGATGCCGCCTACCAGTACCAGAAGTCTATCGAGTCCGGAGACCGCATCATCGTCGGAGTCAACAAGTTCCAGATAGAAGAAGACATGTCTGAGCGCAAACTCCTTAAAGTCGACGCAAGCGTTGGAGTAAACCAGATAAAGAAACTTCGCGCAATGAAAGAAAACCGGGACAATGTCAAAGTCAGGGATTGCCTCGAAGCCGTACGCAAGGGCGCCCAGGGCGAAGAGAACCTCATGCCCCTCATTCTTGATGCAGTACGCCATTATGCAACAGAAGGCGAGATCTGCGGTGTTCTTCGCGAAGTATTTGGCGAGTACAAGGAAAACGTGGTTCTTTAGGTTTTCTGAAGAGCTGATAAGGAGGAAAAAAAGATGGACCGTAAAATTCGCGTAGTTGTTGCGAAACCAGGACTCGATGGCCATGACCGCGGAGCAAAAGTCGTCGCCAGAGCCTTCAGGGACGCAGGCATGGAAGTAATATATACAGGACTTCGTCAGACACCCGAGCAGATCGTCGCCACAGCGATCCAGGAAGATGCCGATGCAATAGGGATAAGCATACTTTCAGGAGCCCATGAGTACTGCTTTAAGGCGATCATCGACCTGCTCAAGGAAAAGAACGCAAGCGACATAATAGTCTTTGGCGGCGGAGTCATCCCCGAAACAGACTATCCCACGCTTTTGGGATTCGGAGCCGGAGCGATCTTCGGACCCGGCACGCCAACGACAGAGACGATCGCCTGGCTTGAAAAGGCAGTCGCCGAGAAGAGAGCGAAAGAGGCGTAGAAAATGAAACCGACAGTTATCGACCACATAGGAATAGCGGTCAAAAGCATTGATGAGTCCCTCAAGCTTTGGGAAGCCACACTTGGCATCAAATGTCACGGAGTGGAAGAAGTTGTTGAGCAGAAGGTGAAAACAGCATTCCTGCCCCTTAAGGACACTGAAGTTGAACTTCTTGAAGCCACAAGCCCCGAAAGTCCCGTAGCGAAGTTTATCGAAGCAAAGGGCGAAGGCATCCACCATATGGCTATCAGGGTCGATGACCTCGAGGCAACACTTGCGGAGCTCAAGGAAAAAGGTATTCGCCTTATCGATGAGAAGCCCCGCCTCGGCGCGGGCGGTGCAAAGATCGCCTTTATCCATCCTAAGGCGACCGGAGGCATCCTGCTCGAACTGAGCGAACGCTAATATTGAGTTAAGAAGGACCCCCGTGCTGTATCTGCAGCACGGGAGTCTTTGCTAAAAAGTACCGAAAGTTTCAGAACATCAAGGAGGTTAGTAGTAATGGCGGACAAGACGATTGACGAACTGTGCGCGAGTCTCGTTGAAAAGCGGGAAAAGGCCGTACAGGGCGGTGGAGCAAAAGCCATTGCCAAACAGCACGAGAAGGGCAAGATGACCGCACGTGAGCGGATCGACGCAATTCTCGACCCCGGAAGCTTTGTTGAGATCGATGAGTTTGTAGAGCACCGCTGTGTTAACTTCGGGCTCCAGGACACAGTCTTTCTCGGCGACGGTGTAGTTACCGGGTACGGTACCATTGACGGGCGTATTGTATATGTATTCAGCCAGGACTTCACAGTAATGGGCGGTTCACTTGGTGAAATGCATGCAAAGAAGATCTGTAAAGTACTCGATCTTGCCCTCACCAACGGAGCACCCTGCATCGGCATCAACGATTCAGGCGGAGCCCGTATCCAGGAAGCGGTAGATGCTCTCTCCGGATACGGAAACATTTTCTTCAAGAACGTAAAGGCAAGCGGTGTTATCCCCCAGTTCTCCATAATTGCCGGTCCCTGCGCAGGCGGAGCTGTTTACAGCCCGGCGCTCACTGACTTTGTATTTATGGTCGACAAGATCGGTATCATGCACATAACCGGTCCCCAGGTCATCAAGGCGGTAACCGGCGAGGACGTAACATCGGAGCAGATCGGCGGAGCAAGGGCTCACAACGCCACATCAGGGTGTGCTCACTTCTTCGCCAAAGACGAGGCTGAATGCTACGCACAGGCCAGGAAAGTTCTCAGCTATCTGCCCAGCAATAACATGGAAGAACCTCCCTTCATCGAAACAGGCGATGATCCCGCACGCATGGATCCCTCACTCCGCGAGATGGTCCCGACCAATCCCAACAAGGGATACGATGTCCGCGACGTCATCAGAAAGGTCGTTGACAACGGAGATTTCTGTGAAGTCCAGGAAATGTACGCGCGCAATATCGTTACAGGCTTTGCAAGGGTCGGCGGAAGATCTATAGGTATCATTGCAAACCAGGCGAAGTTTATGGCAGGATGCCTTGATATCGATGCTTCCGACAAGGCAAGCCGCCATATCCGCATCTGCGATGCATTCAACATTCCTATCGTAACCTTCGAGGACGTTCCCGGATACCTGCCCGGACTCAACCAGGAAATGGGCGGCATAATCCGTCACGGAGCGAAACTCCTTTACGCTTACAGCGAAGCCACTGCCCCTAAGATCACGATAGTCCTCCGCAAGGCTTACGGCGGATCATACCTCGGCATGTGCAGCAAAGACCTCGGAGCAGACGTTGTTCTGGCATGGCCACAGGCTCAGATAGCGGTCATGGGAGCAGAAGGCGCCGCGAACATCATTTTCCGCAAGGACATTGATGCGGCAGAAGATAAAGAAGCGATGAGGGCTCAGAAAATAGAGGAATACAAAGAGGCATTTGCGAACCCCTACTGTGCGGCAGCCCGCGGTTTTGTAGACAGGGTGATCCTCCCCGAGGAAACACGCCCCGCTCTCTACCAGGCTCTTGTTATGACAGAATCCAAGTGCGAGCTTCGTCCGAAGCGCAAACATGGCATCCTGCCCAACTAAGGGGGCGTATTGAATGACTGAAAGTTCAATTGCTTCCCATTTCACAGGTGTAGGCGGCGGTCTCGTAATGTCCTTTATTGCCTTCAGCATAGTGTTTATTGTCATTATAGGCCTTATGCTGGTAATGATGGGAATGAAGCATGTATGCAACGCCATAGACAGAAGCAAAAAAGATACTGCATCAGCCCCCGCAGCACAGTCGGCACCGACCCCTCCTGCTGCAGTACAGGCAGTAGCCGCTCCTTCGGCAGAAGATGACGGAGTCCTGCTGGCAGTCATATCTGCGGCTATTTCAGCTATGTGCGGAAGCGCGGCGAGGGTCGTTTCTTTTGCTCCTGCAAAAGCTCCGACCGGGTCCGGTTGGAAATTTGTAGGCAGGATCCAGAACACAGAAGGTTTTCAGGATTAACAAATAACTTTTACAAAATTATTGAGGAGGTTTTTCTCTGATGGCACGCAAATACAGGGTTACAGTAAATGGTAAGGCATACGACGTAGATGTAGAAGAAATGGGCGCAGGAGCACCGGCAGCAGCTCAGGTACCCGCAGCAGCGCCCGTGGCAGCACCCGCGCCTGTGGCAGCTCCCGCACCGGTTGCGGCACCTGCACCCGCGGCAGCACCCGCACCGATAGCAGGCGGAGCCGGCGCGATCGAAGCACCGATGCCCGGAAAGGTGCTTAAGATCCTTGTCTCCCAGGGCGCTCCCGTAACAGCAGGACAGCTTGTCCTTATCCTTGAAGCGATGAAGATGGAGAATGAAATTTATGCTCCTTCGGCAGGAACAGTCACTCAGCTTGGCTGTAAGGAAGGAGATTCTGTCAATACTGGCGATACTCTCCTGGTTATCGGTTAGTCTGCTTTGGCAGGACTTTCCAGGGAGGGAAATTAAATGGATCTCTATTTGACCGCGCTTAAAGGCGTAATTGAGCAGTCTGGGTTTATCGCCCTTAATATGCCTACACTTGTTATGCTTATAGTGTCGTTCGTGCTGCTCTATCTAGCTATCGCGAAGGGTTTTGAACCCCTTCTGCTTATGCCGATCGCTTTCGGATGTCTGCTTGTAAACCTACCGCTTTCCGGCATCGTAGATCCGGGCGGATTCCTCTATTTCGTAAAGTTCGGCATCGACCACGAACTTTACCCGGTTATCATTTTCATGGGTATAGGTGCTCTGACTGACTTTGGCCCGCTTCTTGCGAACCCCATAACGTTCCTGCTCGGTGCGGCAGCGCAGATCGGCGTTTTCTTTGCAGTCATCGGAGCCATGTTCATGGGCTTTACTATCCAGGAAGCCGCAGGCATGGGGATAATCGGAGGAGCTGACGGCCCGACAGCTATATACCTCTGTGCCAAGCTGGCAAAGCACATACTTCCCGCAGTTGCGGTTGCGGCATATAGCTACATGTCACTTGTGCCTCTCATTCAGCCGCCTGTCATCAAGCTTCTGACGACCAAGAAGGACCGTGGGATCAAAATGGAGCAGCTTCGTCCTGTCACAAGGACTGAGCGCATCCTTTTCCCGATAGTTTCAACCATGGCGTGCGGACTTGTACTTCCCGCTTCTGTCCCACTCGTCGGGATGCTGATGTTCGGAAACCTGCTCCGTGAATGCGGATGCACCGAGCGTCTCTCTCTTGCCGCCCAGAACGAGGTGCTCAATGCGACTACGATATTCCTCGGCATATCTGTCGGAGCCACAATGAGCGCTGAATCATTCCTTACTGTTGCTACTCTTAAGATAATTGCATTGGGACTTATTGCGTTCATCTTCAGTACAGCCGGTGGAGTGCTCTTTGGCCAGCTCATGAAAGTGGTCTCCGGCGGAAAGATAAATCCGGTAATAGGTGCTGCAGGAGTTTCTGCTGTTCCTATGGCCGCACGTGTATGCCAGAAGGTCGTATCCAAGGAATTCCCGGGAAGCTATGTCCTGATGCATGCAATGGGCCCCAACGTTGCCGGAGTCATTGGTACCGCAGTTGCGGCAGGAGCTATGCTTACCCTTCTTACGAAGTAAACTGAGCACCGGCAATAAGCAGCGCTAACTTTACAACATTCGAGAGAGGCCGCTCAGCGTATTTTAATACGCCTGCGCGGCCTCTTTCTTGATGTTGCATCGTTATCGCCGCCTCTTGCCGGCGCTCAGAATGTTATCCCAATAAGCAACGCTAACTTCACAATATTTTTGGGTTCCCTTAACTGCTTTCCGCTCACAGGGAACTCTCTCTGCGAGCAGCGTAATTGGATACTTGCTGTCAGGATACCTGCCTGAATATCGTCCATGACCGATGATCAAATAATTTTGATATTTTATATATGAAATTCATAACTTTACTCGATAAATACTGATATCTTTGGTTATAATGTTAAGGATTTTAGAACTCTGTCTGGAGTGTTGATTTTGCAGGATAAGAAAATGTCCCTTCTTTCACCGCTTTTTCTAAGGCTATTTATCCCATTCGGGCTTGGGTATTTTATCTCGGTACTTTTAGGCAGCGCCAATGCGATAATGTCCCCTATACTTATAAATACATTTTCACTCTCTCCGGCTGATCTTGGCTTCATGACATCCGTATACCTGATCTCCTTCGGACTTGCTCAGTTCCCTCTCGGAGTGCTGCTTGACCGTTACGGAGCACGAAAGACTCTTGCCCCCTTCATGCTGTTTGCTGTCGGCGGAGCCTTTGTTTTTGCATTCTCCCAGAATGTAGGGCATCTGATCCTTTCGAGAGCTCTTACCGGAATAGGTCTTTCAGGGTGCCTGATGGCAGCTTTCAAGGCCTATTCCGAGTGGCTTCCCGCTGAGCGCCTCCCACTTGTCTACAGCATAGAATGCCTGACAGGAGGGATAGGCGGGATGGTTGCAACTAAACCTGTCGGGTTTGCCATTAGCATCCTTTCATGGCGTAACGTATTTATCCTTCTTGCATTTTTTACACTTTTTACCTCCCTTTCAATATGGTTCGTCACCCCTAAGGACGGAAGCCGGGGGACTGCCGGCAAACCGACGTTTGCAGAACAGCTCAGGCAGATGGTCGCATTTTTCGGAGACGCCAGATTCTGGTTCGTAGCCCCGGTAGTTACCGCGGCACAGAGCGTTATGTTCGCATACCTTTATCTCTGGGTCGGTCCATGGATGAGGGACGTTGCAGGGATGGGAGAGGCTGAAGCGGGTACATATATGATGTACGCCTTTACTGGTGCTGCTGCAGGATACTTCCTTAACGGAATACTGGCGGATCTTTTTAAAAAGAGAGGATTCCTTTCATGGGAAAGAATGTATCTCTATTCAGGAGCTCTCCTTACTATGGTACTCGGTTTCATCGCAGTAGAAAACGGAAGGGGATCTGCTGCTCTGTGGGGGATCGTGATGTTCCTCTCAACGATGACGATGATCTCCTTCCCCTTAATGAGAAAACTCTACAAGGCCAATGAGGTTGGCAGAGTGCTTTCTCTTCTTAATTTTACAATCTTTCTCTTTTCCTTCATATTCCAGTGGTTCATCGGGGTCGTTCTTGATTTTTATCCTGTGGCCGATGGACAATTTTCCCCGGAAGGCTACAGGACAAGCCTTGCTGTGATAGTTATCCTGAATCTTGCCGCTGTGATACACCTTTATTTCGAATTGAAAAAACGCCGTATAATATAACCGGATTTCATAAATACTGAAAGCACCGATGCCTTTCTACTCACTTCGCAATTCCATGACCTCATTTATGAGGCTGGCTCTGCGGGGCAGAGGGATGTCTTGTGCTGATGCTGCAAAAGGGGGAGTTATATGAACGAAAGATATGAGGTGCAGGCTTGTGAGGTCACTGATCTGGTGAGTGATCTGGCACTCAAGGCAAACATGCTTCTTCCTGACGGGCTAAAAAAGCTGATCCGTGATGCCCTGAATAAGGAGAGGATGCCCATAGCAAGGCAGGCCTTCACGGATATCCTTGAAAACGCGGAGCTGGCGGCAGAAAAAAATATGCCGATATGTCAGGATTGCGGACTGGCTGTAGTTTTTATTGAAATTGGCCAAAGCGTCAGCGTCAGGGACGGAAACATAGAGGAAGCGGTAAATGAGGGTATCCGCAGGGCATACAGGGATGGATATCTTCGCAAGTCCGTGGTCAAAGATCCTGTCTTCAGAAGGGAAAACAGCGGAGACAACACACCCGCCGTCATCCACTGGAAAATAACATCCGGCAAGGATATTAAAATAACAGTCAGTCCTAAAGGTATGGGAAGCGAAAACATGAGCAGGATATATATGCTGAAGCCTGCGGACGGCGCCGAAGGAGTCATAAGGTCAGTGGTAGAGGCTGTAAAAACCGCTGGTCCCAACCCGTGTCCCCCGATAGTCCTTGGGATCGGCATCGGCGGCAATTTCGAAACTGTTGCACTCGCATCGAAGCGCGCACTGCTCAAACCGGAAGGTGTCAGGCACCAAATCCCTGAGTACGCTGAGATGGAAAAAGAGATCCTTAAGAGGGTCAATGAACTTGGCATAGGTCCAGGCGGATACGGCGGAATGACAACAGCCCTTGATGCACATATTGAGACACTGCCTGCACATATAGCGGGGATGCCAGTAGCGGTAAATATATGCTGCCATGCACTCCGGCATGCGGAGGGAAAGATAGAGGGGAGGCTCATAAATGGATGCTAAATACATGAAAACACCCCTGACCGAAGATGACGTAATGGGACTGAGGGCGGGAGACATCGTATATCTTTCAGGAAGCATCCTTATCGCACGGGACGCCGCCCACAAAAGGCTCGTCGAGAGCATTGCATCGGGAGAGAAAGAACCTTTCCCCATTAAAGGCGAGATAATTTTTTACGCAGGACCGGCTCCGACACCCCCGGGAGAAGTTATAGGGCCTATCGGTCCTACCACCAGCGGACGGATGGATCCGTACACTCCTTTTCTTCTGGAAAGGGGGCTCAGAGGCATGATCGGTAAAGGAAAGAGGAGCCTAGAAGTCCTTGAAGCGCTCAAGAAAAACCGGGCTGTATATTTCGGAGCGACCGGAGGAACTGCGGTACTCCTTGCACGATCGGTCATGTCGGTAGAGAAGGTCGCATATGAGGATCTTGGCCCGGAATCTGTCCAAAGGCTTGAGATAATGGATATGCCTCTGGTGGTGCTGGCTGATCCGTATGGGGGAAATCTGTACAAGCACGGACCTGAGGAGGCTGTCAAGCTTATTTGCAACAACAGGGTATAATAAACTGCAAAAAATGCAATTATAAGTTACAGGATCAAATATCTTCTGAATTTTTTATGATTGCCCTGATTCGATAATAATTTTAATCTAATATTTCAATTGTTCAGTTTTCATGGGGGTGATCGCAAAGAAAAACCTATATTGACATTTAATTATATTGTTTTTGTTGGTACGAACCACTGAAATACAAGAGAATGTAATTTTTGCCGTTGTGTTAACCATTTTTCTTTGGTAAAATTGCGGAGCCGTACCTGACGGGAAAAATTTTTTTTATTTATAAAATCATTTCATGATCAGGTGCGGAAAAATATCACGGAGGTGCTTTGTGTATGACAAAGACAGCAAGATTCCTTATCGTAACGGCGATGATCCTTGTATTCGCCGGAGCCGCATCAGCAGCAACGTTTATCAACATCGGCACAGGATCGACAGGCGGAACGTATTACCCGGTCGGCGCAGGCATGGCAAAAGTATGGAACAGCGCGATCCCCGGAATGAAGGCAAACGCACAGTCAACCGGCGGAACAGCACAGAACCTTGCTCTCCTTGGTAAGGGTGAAGCTGAAGTAATTTTTGCGGACGGCCTCTATTTCTTTGCCTATGAAGGCAAGGGTACATTCGAAGGAAAGCCGATGAAGGAACTCCGTGGACTTGTTCCCCTTTATGCCGAACCCATCCACTTCCTCGTCGCAAAGGGCAGCAACATCAAATCGATCCAGGATCTTAAGGGCAAGAGGGTCTCTGTCGGAGCAGTCGGAAGCGGAACCGAAGTAACGGTGCGCACACTTCTTAAGGTAGCGGGACTTGACCCCGACAAGGACATCAAGCCGGAGAACCTTGGACTTTCCGACACAGCCGGAGCGTTTGCCGATAAGAACATCGACGCAGCACTCACAGTAGGAGCTCTTGGCATCGCCGGGGTCGTTGAGATCACCACACTTGGCACAGCAGAATTCCGCGACATTCCAGCAGACATAGTTGCAAAGCTTGGAAAAGAACTCCCCTACTACCTGCCATTCGATATCCCCGCAAACACCTACAAAGGCCAGACCACGCCCGTTAAGGCACTCGCAAGCTGGAACGTCCTCATCACAACCGAAAAGCTTGGAGATGAAGATGCTTACAAAATGACGAAGGCACTCTACGAGCACAAGCAGGATATCCTCAACATTTCGACAAGACTTGCTTCCATGTCTCCCGAGAACCTGAAGTATATCCAGGTCCCCCTCCACAAGGGATCACTGAAGTACTACAAGGAAATCGGAGCAGTAAAGTAGACAAAGCGCAAAATAGTATTATAAAGTGGGGGCATTTCGGTGCCCCCATAGCATTGATAAGCAGGAGGCAGTCTTTATGAGCGACGAAAATATTACCAAAAATGGCCAAAACCACAGTATCCTTGATGAAGTGTCAATGGATGAATCAAAGATAAACGAACTGATAGAAAAGTACGACGCTGAAAGCAGATACAGAAAACTTACAGGTCTCCAGGGCAAATTCATTACAGCATGGCTTTGTGCCATGTCCCTTTTCCATCTTTACACTGCGGGGATCGCAACCATGCCTATCACCATCCAGCGTGCTATCCACCTTACCTTTGCTATCGTTGCAGTTTACATTCTTTTTCCTGCAGGAAGAAAAGGATCGAAAACATCGACTCCGATATACGACTGGATACTTGCAGCCTTAGCCGGAGGAGTTATCGGATACATAATCTTCTTTTTTAACGATATCGCCAGGCGCGGAGCAGAGCCCCTTCCTTATGAAATATGGCTAGGCATTGCAGCAATAATATTGGTCCTTGAAGCAGGCAGAAGGGTAGTAGGGAACGTTTTGCCATGCATGAGCATTTTGTTCCTTCTTTACTGCCATTTTGGCTATATGGTTCCGGGAATGTTCCAGATAAGAGGATATACTCTGAGCAGGATCATCCAGCACATGTACCTGACTCCTGAAGGGATTTTTGGATTAGCCCTTGGAGTCTCTGCTACATTTGTGATCGTCTTCATAATCTTTGGCGCATTCCTCTCTCAGAGCGGCGGAGCAAGGTTCTTCAACGAACTCGCTCTGGCTGTAGCAGGAGGGACCCCCGGAGGCCCCGCTAAGGTTGCGGTCGTGGCTTCAGGACTTCTTGGTACGATAAATGGTTCTTCGGTAGCGAACGTTGCAACAACAGGCACATTTACGATCCCACTTATGAAAAGGGTAGGATATCCACCGCACTATGCAGGTGCAGTCGAAGCATGTGCTTCTACCGGAGGACAGCTCATGCCGCCTATAATGGGAGCGGGCGCGTTCATAATGAGCGAATTCCTTGGCATCCCATACCTTACGATAGCAGCGGCTGCGATAATACCTGCTTTTATTTATTACACCGCGATATTCACTAACGTACACATAAGGGCGAGGAAAGAAAATTTCCAGGGACTTCCTGCAGATCAGCTCCCGGTAGTCAGAGAAGTAATGAGACGCGACGGGCATCTACTGGTTCCTGTCATAGTGATAATCGTGACGCTTCTGATGAAGTATACTCCCCTTCGTGCAGGGTTTATCGGTGTTGTTTCTGTCATTTTGGTAAGTTCGTTAAAACAGAACACCAGAATGGGAGTGAAAGACCTCATCAAAGCCCTCGAAGAAGGCGCTCGCGGTGCACTTGGCGTTGCTCTTGCATGTGCCCTGGTTGGATTCGTCGTCGGTACATCTTCGCTGACCTCACTGGGACTTACCATCTCCAATAACATAATAGACATTTCCGGCGGCAACCTTCTCCTTACCTTGATAATGGCAATGGTTGCATGTCTTGTGCTGGGTATGGGACTTCCAACGACAGCGAACTACATAGTCTGCAGCACAATAATCGCTCCAGCGCTTATTGGCATGAAGGTCCTTCCCCTTTCGGCACACCTTTTTGTTTTCTATTTCGGGATCATGGCCGACCTTACACCGCCGGTCTGCCTTGCAGCATTCACAGGAGCCGGCATAGCTGGAGCAAGCCCTTCAAAAACAGGCTTCACTGCCACTAAGATCGCTCTCTGCTCGTACATTATGCCATACATGTTTGTCTACAATCCAATGATACTGCTCCAGAACGTAGTCCTTTACGAGCTGGTGATACTAGTGGTATCGGCGACCCTGGGTGTTGTAGTGCTTGCGGGAGCTTTTGAAGGATGGTTCTACCGCACGCTTAAAGTTTATGAGCGCCTTGTGATGTCGATATGTGCACTTGCGGCCATCCATCACAGTATGATGCTGAGCCTTATCGGAACGGCGGGAATAATCCTGGCTATCCTTTACCTGAGACAGACAAAGGGAGAGGCTGTTCTGGCAGACTAAGTTAAATTATTTAATGAATAGCGCTCCCTGTTCTAGGGGGCGCTTTTTTATTGTATACTTGGCGGCAGGAACGGGGGCCTGGTTGTGGATCCAAATTATCTGGTATTTTTTGCTGTAATAGGCGGCAGTGCCGTAGGCTACAAATCGGGTTTTCCCGCAGGGGCTCTTGTCGGAGGCCTGATAGTGGGGCTTATAATAAAAGCTGTGATGCACATGGGACTTGATGAGAAGATCGAGTGGCTTTCATGGATCTCACAAGCGCTCGTAGCCTATGTGCTTGTCAGGGGCAGTGACTTCTCCTCAATAGCCGAACTGCCAAAATATCTTCCGGCAGCAATGGCGTACAGTTTCTCGCTTCTTGCTTTTACCCTTGGTCTTGCCTGGATATTCTCCAAAATATGTAAAATGGATTTCCTTACTTCGCTCTTTGCGACGACCCCGGGCGGCCTGACGGGCATTGCAATAGTGGCTGTAGACATAGGCGCAGACCCAACTATATCGATACTGTTCAATATATGCAGGATCGTCACAATACTTGTCGTTGTCCCGATAATTGCCAATTTGATCGTAAAATATTGATAATGATATAGAGAAAACCACAAAAAGAGAGTTTCTCAGGAGAGGTAACAGAGATGAATAATAAGCAGTCCTTTATCTGGTCGGTACTTTCTTTATTCAGGAAGACAATACTTGTCCTGCCGCACAAAACTGCGGTCATGCTTGGCGGTTGCGTCGGTGCGCTCATCCCGCTTTTTACGCATAAAAAACTAATGGAAGCCTCAAAACGCTGCGCAAGGATACTAAACATCCCTGAGAAAGAGGCCATGCGCATTGTAAGGGGAGCTTACAGAAACTTTGGGAAATCTACGGCTGAGTTCATCAGACTGCCTGTTATGCCATCAAAGCTGAACAAGATAGTGACAGTCTACGGTGAGGAAAATCTTCGCGAAGCCTATGATGCCGGCAAGGGCGTGCTGATCGTAACAGCGCACCTGGGGAACTGGGAGTATGCCGGAGCGTGGTGCGCTCAGAACGGATATCAGATCAACGGGTTGGGTACAGACCAGAGGGATGAGAGGATCACAAATCTGATAATGGAACTCAGAAATGCCGGGGGCATGAAGGCCCTGGGCAAGGCCTCTGATCTCAAGGCTATGATAAGAGCTCTCCAGGCAGGGGAGATCATCGCGATACCGGTCGACCAGGATGCCAAAAAGGCAGGAATAGTCTCCCCGTTCCTCGGTTATCCCGCAAGCACACCTGTAGGAATGGCCAAGCTTGCAGATAAGCTTGGCTGCGCTGTCGTCCCTGCATATTGCGTACGGTGGCTTGGGACGGAAAAGCTCGAACTTCATTTCAATCCCGCCCTTAAGGGCAGGGAAGGAAAACCATACGGGAAAGACCTTCAGGAAAGCATAGATGACTGCAATGAGCTTATATCCGGGTGGATCAGAAAATATCCTGACCAGTGGATGTGGATGTACCCCAGATGGGAATCTGTTGAGAGGGGCGATTTCGATTAAGTGCGGTATAGATCCCGGCCGTCATAAGATAGGGGTGGCCTTCGCCGAATCAGGCACGCTGCTCTTCTCTGCGATAGTACCAAAATCCCAAGAGGCCATCCTTTCAGGTGCTTTGAGGGAGGGGAACTGGTCTCTGCTAGGGCGTTGGAGAAAAGAAGGGGACCTTGGGGCTGTCGAGGGAAAGACGGTCGAGAAGATATATATAGGCAACGGCACATCTTCGGATGACCTAATAAAGCTGCTAAATGGGGCCTGTGATATCGAATCGGCCGACGAATACGGTACTACGCTTAAGGGACGTGAGATATACTGGAGGCTTCATCCCCCTAAAGGGCTTTGGAGACTTATTCCGACCTCACTCAGGACTCCTCCGAGGGATATCGACGATCTTGCCGCATGGGCGATAATAAAATAATGCCCGCAATTTTTCTCCCACGTCAATGGGATAAAAAATGCGGGCTGACTTCCGAAACAGGTCTTTGGGTTATTTTTTCTTCTTCTTGTCCTCTTCTTTTTTTGTCTTTTCCAGCTTTGCGAGAACGTCCCTGTATCCGTCTGATCCGTATTCAACAAACTTCTTGACCCTGCTGATCGTCGCAGTGCTTGCTCCGGTCGCCTGTACTATCTGGGGATAAGACATCCCTTTCAGAAGCAGGCTTGCAACCTGGAGTCTCTGTGCGAAAGCCCTTATCTCGGAAAAGGTGGCCACATCCTCCAGGAAACGATAGGCTTCCTCTCTGTCTGTTATCGCCACTATCGAGTCGCAAAGCTGGTCGGTGAACTCATCTTTCCACTCTAAAGCCATGAACAATACCTCCCTATAGTAATGTGCTAAATACCTGCAGTATTCGCCTTAAGAATACGATAAAATGGTAAATTGTCAAGGGAAACAAATATTTCTGACAAGTTGTTCTAAATGCAGAGATAAATGTTACAATAGCCTGCACAGCGTTCTGCTGTGCGACGATAATACTGGAAGGAACAACAATGGAGGTAACCGGATGGCTAAGAACATAACACCTAAAGAACAGGATTTTTCACAGTGGTACCTTGACGTGATACGTGCCGCAGAGCTGGCTGACTATGCGCCTGTACGCGGCTGTATGGTCGTCCGACCTACCGGTTACTCAGTATGGGAACTCATCCAGAAGCATTTTGACGAGGCTTTCAAAGAAACCGGTCATGTTAATGCATCCTTCCCTCTCCTTATTCCTAAATCATTCCTGGAAAAAGAAGCGGAACATGTGGAAGGCTTTGCTCCCGAGTGCGCGGTCGTTACTCATGCAGGGGGAGAAGAGCTTGAAGAACCTCTGATAATACGGCCTACTTCGGAAACAGTAATAGGACATATGTACAGCAAATGGGTCCAGTCCTGGCGTGATCTGCCAATATTGATCAACCAGTGGTGCAACGTAATGCGCTGGGAGAAGAGGCCCCGGCTTTTCCTCCGGACCTCCGAATTCCTCTGGCAGGAAGGCCATACCGCTCATGCGACAAAAGAAGAAGCGGTAGACGAGACCCTGCTCATGCTCGAGGTCTACAGAAGGATAATGGTGGAGGAGCTTGCACTGCCGGTCATACCAGGAGAGAAGACTGAGGGTGAACGGTTCCCGGGTGCGGACAACACATACACATGTGAGACCATGATGAGCGACAAAAAAGCGCTTCAGGCGGGTACGAGCCATTATCTGGGCCAGAATTTCGCGAAGGCATTCGACATAAAGTTCCAGAATAAAAACGGAGAGATGGACTTTGCACATACGACCAGCTGGGGAGTATCGATGCGCCTTATCGGCGCACTGATCATGACCCACTCTGACAACGACGGTCTTGTTCTGCCGCCGAGGGTAGCTCCGACCAAGGCTGTCATTATACCCATCTCTACAGATGCGGCAAAATTCGACGAGATCATAGTACCCAAGGCCAAAGAACTCCAGTCTGCGCTGAACAAGATCCTTTGCGGACGCTTTGTCCGGGTCGACACTCAGCAACATCTTCGCCCGGGCGACAGGTTTTTCTTCCATCTCCAGAAGGGCGTACCGCTTCGCCTGGAGCTCGGAGAGAAGGAATATGCGGCCGGAAAGGTCAAAGTAGTTCGCAGGGACACCGGAGAGAAGGTCGATATTGTTTGGGAAGATCTTGAAAAACGCATCCCGGAACTTCTTGACGATATTCAGAAAAACCTCTTTGACAAGGCGCTGAAGTTCAGGCAGGAGAACACATTCCATGCGTCAGGCATGGCTGAGTTCAAGGAGATCCTGGAGACTAAGGGAGGCTTCGTCGAGGTATTCTTCGAGGGAAGCAAAGAGGATGAAAAGGCCATCAAGGAAGCGACAGGCGCGACACCGAGATGCTACCCGCTCGAGTACTCTGACGAGAGAGGCAGATGCTTCTACACCGGAAAAGAGGGAGCCCGTAAAGCCATTTTTGCGAAGGCATATTAGTACGGATATAAACCCCAAATAAAGAGCAGATGGTGATGAAGGGGGACCTTATTGGCCCCCCTTCATCATTATAGTTTGCAGAACAGCCTCAGAAAAAGGTGTCCCATTACCTACTTGCCAATGCAGAATTTGGAAAAGATCGTTTCGAGCAGGCTTTCTGTGACATCTATCCCTAGAAGCTTCGCTATCGACGATCTGGCATCCGAGAGGCAGGTAATTGCAAGGTCGTTTCCCAGCCCTTCACTGACAACTTTTTTTGTCTCCCTCAATGACGAGAGGGCCGCTGACAGGCACTCGATCTGCCTTGAGGTCACACCGTAGCCTCCCGTTACCTTTTTGCCCCCCGTTATTTCGTTTACTATAATGTCCTTAAGCTCTTCGATGCCGTCTGATCTGAGGGCAGAAACAGAGACGACCCTGCTTGAGGGGAAAAATCTTTTCAACCGTTCCGCTGAAGTTTTTTGCGGGATATCGCTCTTGTTGAGTACTATTATGTGTTTCATCGAAGAGACCCTTCTGCCGAGTTCCGTCTCTTCCTCTGTCAGATCGTCGCCTGCGTCTATTACCCAGACACGGAGATCTGCCTCCGCCATTGACCTTATTGACTGGTTCACCCCGATGCACTCTACCTCATCTTCAGTATCGCGAATGCCGGCGGTGTCTATGATCCTGATCGGTATCCCCCTATGGATCAAGGTCTCCTCGATCCTGTCCCTGGTAGTCCCTGGAACTGGGGTGACAATAGCCCTTTCTTCCTTTAAAAGCGCATTGAGCAAGGATGACTTGCCAACGTTGGGCCGGCCTATTATGGCAGTCCTTATGCCCTCTCGGAGGATCAGTCCGGAACGGCAGCCGTCCAGTATGGCCCCACTTTCCCTGATCAGGTCATCAAGGCGGTTTTCGCATTCGTCCCTTGCTATGTAACCATCGTCCTCTTCGGGAAAATCCAGATCCACCTCTAAAAATGCGGCAAGCCCGGTCATTCTGTCAAGCAGTATACTCAGCTTTTCTGCAAAGGTCCCCTGAAGGGTCCTTGATGAGGCGTAAAGCGCTTCATCGCTCTCTGCACGGATGATCCCGAGCACCGCTTCAGCCTGGGGCAGATCTATCCTCCCGTTTACGAAGGCTCTGCGGGTGAATTCCCCCGGCTGTGCCAGCCTGGCACCTGCAGAACACAGCTGTTCGATGCACTTCTGTGCGGGCAGGAGTCCTCCGTGGCAGTGAAACTCCACGCACTCCTCTGCCGTGTAGCTTGCGCCTTTGTCAAACCTTACAGCGAGCACCTCGTCAAAAAAATCGCCTTCAGCCGAGCGAAGTTTCCCCAGTGTCAGGAAACGCGCAGGCAGGTCGGCCAGATTCTTCTTTCCCGCGAATATTTTGTCGGCCATATCTACTGAACCTTCCCCTGAAAGCCTGACGACTGCGATGCCGCCCTCTCCCCACGCTGTAGCCATCGCGGTGATGATGTCCTCCATGGTCCCGCCTCCCTTTGCCTCTCCATTATAATCTTCCTTCGATCGTTGTATCAACGGCCGTTTGCTTTAACATCGCGGGAGCATGGAAAAAGCGGCCTCCTAAGAGAGGCCGCCCCGTTTATGCTGTCAGAACGCTTATTTAAAGAGCCTTTATTGCTTCGCCGAGGCGTTTTGCGCCCTCTTCGAGCTCTTCCGGCTGCGCGAATGTGAAGCAGGTGCGCATGAAATCAAGTCCGGAACCATCTACGAAGAAGGAGGGACCGGTAACGAACGCGACTCCATGCTCGATCGCCTTCATGAAGAGGGCTGTCGAGTCGACTCCGGGGACCTGCAGCCAGAAGAAGAAGCCGCCTTCCGGGGTGTTGTAGATCGTGTTGGACGGCAGGTATTTCTTGAATCCGGCCTCCATGGCATCGCGTTTCTTCGCATAGTGGGCGATGATCTTGGGGAGGAAGCCGTCAAGGTGTCCAAGTCTGCAGTATTCATAGACCAGTGCCTGTGCTACGACGCTCGAGCAGAGGTTCGTACCCTGCTTGATCATGACGAGTTTCTGCATAAGCTCGGGATCTCCGACTATCCATGCCACACGTGTTCCCGGGGCCAGTATCTTGGAGAAAGAGCAAGCGTAGACGACTCTTCCGCTCTGTTTTTTATCCATAGAGAAGATAGTCGGTACGTGGTTCCCCGTGTAGCGCAGGTGTCCGTAGGGGTCGTCCTCGAAGATTATAAGATCATACTTCTCGGCGATATCAAGCAGCTTCGCCCTGCGCTCCTCAGAAAGGGTGGATCCGGATGGGTTCTGGAAGTTCACTATCGTGTAGATGAACTTGATCACGTGTCCGTCCTTGCGCCCCTGTTCGATAATGCCGGGAAGAAGATCAACGCACATGCCGTCTTTATCGCACGGGACGGAGATGAAGCGGGCTCCGCGGTTTCTCATTGCATGGATCGCTCCCGGGTATGTGGGACCCTCTACTATTATTGTGTCACCGTCGTTCAGAAGAACGCTGCAGAGAAGGTCCATACCTTCCTGTGATCCCGTTGTGATCAGCATCTCTTCCGGTTTTGTCTCACGGCCCATCCTCGGAGCCATCCATTTTGCGATGTATTCCTTAAGCGGCGCATAACCGTCTGTAGCCCCGTACTGAAGGACATCTTTGCCTTCTCGGGCCAGTATGGCAGAAGCTTCAGAAAACTCAGTTACAGGGAAAACAGCAGGGTCGGGGTTGCCTCCTGCAAAAGATATCACGCCCGGGGTCTTTGTGTATTTCATAAGAGCCCTGATGGGTGAAGGTTTGACGTTAAGGGCTATATCCGAAAGCCTTGCATTCCAGTTTACCGAACTCATAGCAAATCCCTCCAAAAAATATTAACATAACATAATTGCCTCTTTCTTGTGAAAGAGACCGCATTGTCATTATACACAAAAAAAGCAGATTGTCACTGAGAAAAATGATATATCAGCGGTACGAACAACGCATTGCCCCTTTCAATAGTTGGCTTAAGCGTCTATTATTAAATTGGAATTTCGAAGCAAACATGCACCGGAAGGAAGATAAATATGCCAGAAACACAATCTGCACTGAAAAACAGCCAAGATATCCGCAAAATGACCTCTGGGTCATCATTTAAGGCAATATTCGTTGTATCCTCGCTTTTTCAGAAAAATGACAAAAACGGAAAACCCTACTTCGAGATGGCTGTGACGGACCAGTCCGGTACGCTTGAGGCAAAGATATGGTCGGATGCCGTCTGGTTTGACAGGTCTGATCCCGAACTGGACCCATCTTCTCCGGCAAAAAGGCTGGATGACGGGAAGCTTAGGAATGTTGCCGGCTGTACGATGGGAGTGGAGGGCAAAACAACTGAATTCAGGGGGCAGATACAGTTCAACTTCAACAAGCTGACTCTGCTGGACCAGGAGAAGTTTCCCCCTTCGCAGTATCTCCCGAGATCGCCGATAGCACTGGAGGAACTTCTGAAAAGATATGAGGAGCTCGTATCCTCCTGCCGTGCGGAAGTGGCGGAATTCATCAGATATGTATATAAAGGCGAGACATGGAAGCAGTTCCGTGACTGGCCCGCAGCTGTGAGCCACCACCACGCGTACGCGAACGGACTTCTTGAGCATACGCTGTCAGTTACCGAGTGTGCCAGGGCGATGGCACTTTCATTCAGGACATCGGGCTATGACATAGACGTCGACATAGTAACAGCTGGCGGACTCCTTCACGACCTCGGCAAACTCGGATCCTACAAGATGGGTTCGATCCCGGAGATGACCCTTGAAGGGGCTGTTCTTGACCATATAGCGATAGGGTATTCAATGTTTGTGGAACTTGCAGAGAGCGCACAGCTTGACAGCTCCATCAGGCTCCAGCTGGCTCATATTCTGCTGAGCCATCACGGACAGAGGGAGTTCGGTTCTCCTGTTGTCCCTGCCACACCCGAGGCCATGATAGTTTCTGCGGCCGACGAACTCGATTTCAGGGTCTTCTGCTGGAATGACTCCGTAAAAGACCTTGCTGACGACCAGCCGATATCGCAGTGGCACGCAGCCACGGGACGCCGTTTCTGGAAAAGGTAGCGCCAGTACCGTTTCCGGATCGGGCAAGGTACAGGGCACACTCCGACAGAGAGGAAAAACGATGTCAAAAGAGTTTTATGTTACGGCAGATCAGTCCGGCAGACGCATAGACAGGCTCCTTAGGGGCATGTGGCCCTGGGTCCCCCTCGGGGCAGTGATGAAGGCAATCCGGACCGGGGAAGTCCGTCTGGATGCCCGGAAGGTCAGACCGGATACAAGGGTCGAAGAGGGACAGTTCCTCCAGGTCCCATGGGAGGACGCCATGCCCGATCAGAGGACGGCGGACCGGGATGTCAGGATCCCGGTCAGGAACAGCTTGGAAACGATATACAGGGATGAATATCTCTGGATCATCAACAAGCCTGCGGGACTGCTCACCCAACCCGATACAAAAGGGGGCGATTCCCTCATTACAAGGGTGCTGACAGAACTTGCCTGGACAAGGAGCGACTTTCGCCCCTCCACTGTACAGCGCCTTGACAGGAATACATCGGGTGCCGTAATAGTTGCCCTTACCGGCCCTTCTCTGAGACACCTCTCGGAGCTGATAAGGGAGAGAAGGATCAGGAAGATCTATCTGGCCGTTGTTCAGGGCAGGACAGAGGAGTCGGGAGAGATAGACCTGCCGGTCCTCAAAGATCCCCCTTCGAACACCGTAAGGATAGACCCGGACGGACAGAAGGCTCTTACCAGATACAGAAGCATATCCTACGGCAACGGCTGGAGCGGAGTCGAAGCTGAACTTGTTACAGGAAGGTCCCATCAGGCGAGGGTCCATTTTGCCGCAGTCGGACATCCTATAATCGGAGACATAAAATACGGCGGTGACGTGAAAAAAGCGAAAAGGCCGCTGCTCCACGCATATTCACTGGTATTCCCTGACGATGAGGGACTTCCGGAAAACATCAAGAACAGGGAATTCACGGCTCCCCTGCCAAAGGATATGGAGGAATATTTTAATGAGATGTGATCTTTGCGGCGACAAAAGGTGCAGGGATGAGGAGCCATGCGTAGTCAGAAACAGCATCGAACTCTACTCGGACCCTCACGAAAAAATGATGATGCAGACCGCAGCCGTGGTAGAGTCAGAGTTCTACGGCGACCTCAACAGGATAGAAGAAGTGGTGGAGTTTGCCGCAAGGATGGGATATAAAAAGCTCGGCTTAGCTTTTTGTGTGGGATTGCAGGAAGAGGCCGCAAAAATTGCCGACTACCTTTCCGATTTCTTTGATATCGAGGCAGTTTGCTGCAAGGTGTGCGGTATCCCGAAATCCGATATGGGAGCTCCGACAAGCGACAGGGTGGGGCCGGTCAGCTGCAACCCTATAGAGCAGGCGAGGATGCTTGAAGAAAAGAATACAGACCTGAACCTTGTTGTTGGACTATGCGTAGGTCATGATGCCCTCTTCATTAAGCACTCACACACCTATGTGGTCCCTCTTGCTGTGAAGGACAGAGTCCTGGGGCACAATCCGCTTGCTGCAGTCTACTGTTCTGCTGTCAACAAGAGGATGAAGAAGAGGGCAGAGTCGCGGGAGAGCAAAAAAGACTCATAGGCAAAAACGTTTAAGGCTATAATGATCTTTCGGGGACGGCTTGTCATATCTGATACTCTCTGCTATTATTTCCATTGCCCTTCACACGGACCGGCGCACAGCGACGTTGGCCTGAGTTTTGGGAATATCGGGCGCAACAGGCTCAGACAGGAGTGATCGACATGATCGACAAGGAAAAGAAACAGCAGCTGATCGAAGAATTCAAAGTACACGGGGCAGACACCGGTTCCACAGAGGTGCAGGTGGCCATCCTCACGACGCGTATCCGTGAGCTTACAGACCACATGAGGATCCATAAGAAGGATTTCCACTCCCGCCGCGGTCTTCTCATCATGGTAGGGAAGCGCCGCAAGCTTCTTCAGTATCTAAAGGACCGTGATTTCAACCGTTATCAGTCGCTTATCCAGCGCCTCGGACTGCGTCACTGATCACAGGTTGGTAAAGTTACTGAAAAAACAGGCAACTTATGCATGGCGGAGGGTGAATACCTTCGCCATTTTTGTTATTTTGTGCTATTCTTCAACAGTTGAAGACAGAAAACGGGAGGAAAAGAAAAAATGAAAGAGATATTTGAGTTGGAATTATACGGCAAGACCATGTCCTTTGAAACAGGGCGTCTTGCAAAACAGGCGAATGCCGCAGTTCTTGCGGGGCACGGCAGGACTGCAGTGCTGGTCACTGCAGTGCTTGCGGAAAAAGCAAGGCAGGGGCTAGACTTCTTCCCTCTCCTTGTAGACTACGAAGAGAGGTTCTATTCTGCGGGAAAAGTGCCCGGAGGATTCATCAAAAGAGAGGGACGCCCCTCCGATACCGCTATACTGAGCGGGAGGATGATAGACCGCTCGATCCGCTCGCTTTTCCCTGAGTGGATGCGAAACGATGTCCATGTCGTCGCAACAGTCATGTCTGTCGACCAGGCCAACCCGGCCAGCATCCTGGCCATAAACGGAGCCTCGCTTGCCCTTTCCATGTCGGACATTCCCTGGGACGGTCCGATAGGGGCGGTGCGCATCGGCTGCATTGATGGGGAACTTGTAGTTAATCCCGATGAGACAGACATGCCGCGAAGCACAATGGATCTTGTAGTCTCAGGACACAGGGGCGGTGTGACTATGGTAGAGGCCGGAGCTAAGGAAGTTTCGGAAGAGCTTCTTGTCGATGCCATGGAACTGGCAAATGAGGCCATCAGAAAGATAGTTGACTTCATTGATGCTGTCTGTGCCAAGGTCGGAAAGCCGAAGGCGGAGCTGCCCGCACCTGAAGTTATCACAGAGATAGATGAATGGATGGAGAAGGAAATCTATGATGACATTTACGCAGCTGTTCAGATCCATGAAAAGCAGCCGCGCGGCGCAGCTATAGGAGAGGCACAGAAGAGGGCGGAAGAGTATTTCTCCGAGTCCCATCCGGATTCAGCGAACTACATAGCGGCAAAAATGGACGAGATGGTCAAGAAGTGCGTCAGGAAACTGCTTCTGGACGACAGGCGCAGATCCGACGGCAGGAGTATGGATGAACTCAGGAAGATCACCTGCGAGACAGATGTGCTCCCAATGACCCACGGATCGGCACTCTTTACACGGGGCGAGACACAATCTCTGGGGGTCACGACCCTCGGAATGATGGGCACGGATGATCAAATCCTGGACGGGCTGAAACTTGACGAGCCTCCCAAGAAGTTTATCCTCCATTACAATTTCCCGCCGTACTCTGTGGGTGAAGTCAGGCCAATGCGCGGCCCCGGACGCAGGGAGATTGGCCACGGAGCACTTGCAGAAAGAGCTCTTAGCGCCGTATTCCCGAGCGAAGAGGAATTCCCCTATGTGGTCCGCCAGGTATCCGACATTCTTGAATCAAACGGCTCAAGCTCGATGGCAAGCGTATGCAGCGGCAGTCTCTCGATGATGGCAGCAGGCGTCCCTATCAGGAAGGCAGTTGCCGGGATCGCTATGGGACTTATCGCAGACAACGGAAAGTTCGGGATACTGACCGACATACAGGGTCTGGAAGATCATTACGGCGACATGGACTTCAAGGTCGCAGGCACAAGGGACGGAGTGACTGCACTTCAGATGGACAACAAGGCCGGAGGCATAACGAGGGATATACTGACGCAGGCGCTGGGACAGGCCAAAAAAGGCAGGCTCCAGATACTCGATATCATGGATGGGACGATCTCTGCGCCTCGCGTTGAACTTTCATCGACAGCGCCTAAGATAATTACGATAAACATCGATCCGGAAAAGATCCGTGAAGTCATAGGCCCCGGCGGCAAGATGATCCGTTCGATAGTACAGCGTACAGGAGCAAAGATAGATGTGGATGACAGCGGACGCGTATACATTGCAGCCGTCAACGATGATTCAGCTCAGGCAGCGGTCAGGATAATCAACGATCTCGTCCGCGAAGTCAAGGCGGGGGAGACATTTGTCGGGACAGCCACAAGGATGATGAATTTCGGCGTCTTTGTAGAGGTGCTCCCGGGCAAGGAGGGACTCCTCCACGTAAGCGAGATCAGCAACTATCATATCCCCAGGCTTGAGGATGCGATAAATACAGGAGATAAGGTCCTTGTAACAGTCAAGGAAATTGATGAAATGCACAGGGTCAACCTGAGCCGCAAGCGCATTCTTGATCAGCTTGATGATCTTGCGAAGGATCCCGAGTTTGCAGAGCAGGCCGCAATAGAAAAAGAGCGTGAAGAGCGTTTCTCGCATTTCCCAAGGAGCGAGGGAGGCCCTAGGCGCGAGGGAGGTCCGAGGCACGATGACGGCGGAAGGCCTCCGCGCAGGGACTTCGGTTCTGACAGAGGCTCGGATCATCGTCCTGTCAGGCGCTTTGAAAGAGAACGTAAAAAGTAGGTTTCAAAATGTCAGCTGTAAAAGTCAGGATAAAAGCTGATGAAGGCATAACACTTCCAGGCTATGCCACACCGGGCTCTTCAGGCATGGACCTGAGGGCTTCGGATGCTGCTCTGATACCGGTCGGGGAGCGGGGCTGCGTAGGCACCGGGCTATACTTTGAGATGCCGCCAGGGTGCGAAGCCCAGGTCAGGCCAAGGAGTGGCCTGGCTCTTAAGCATGGGGTAACGGTCCTGAATTCACCCGGAACTATCGACTCGGACTACCGCGGTGAAATTAAGGTGATCCTCATTAACCACGGCAAAGAGGATTTCAGGATAGAACCCGGAGACAGGATAGCTCAGCTCGTATTTGCACAAGTGACCCAGGTCGAGCTTGAGAAGGCCGGGGAGCTTGATGAAACAGAGCGGTCCTCCGGAGGGTTCGGGAGCACCGGAAGAAAATAGATATTTTGTCAGGATTTGCCGTTCAGGCAAATTAGGAGGCGATACAATGGCACGTTTTTCAACACCCGATGGTAAAGTTTATGAGGCAGACAGCGCCTCTGTACGTCAGCTTCTTGATGTCTGGCACCTTAAAAAAGCAATAGGAGGAAAGGTCGGCGGGAAAATGGTCGACTGCGATGTACTGTTCACTTCAGATACAGCAGTGGAACCGGTCTTCCCGGATTCTGAAGAGGGACTTGACCTCCTGCGCCATTCAACGGCGCACCTAATGGCCCATGCTGTCCTGCGGCTCTGGCCTGAGGCGAAGTTTGGCATTGGACCGGCGATCAAAGACGGTTTCTACTATGACATAAGGTTCCCTGATCCCATCTCAGACGAGGATCTTCCCAAAATCGAATCGGAAATGAGAAAGATCGCCCAGGAAAAGATCCCCCTGGTCAGGGAAGAACACACAAAAGAGCAGGCTAAGGAGCTTTTTTCGAAACTTGGAGAAGACCTGAAAGTCGAAATGATCGACGCCCTCGAGGGTGAGATCCTTTCGACCTACCGTGAGGGTGACTTCATTGACTTCTGCCGCGGCCCCCACGTTCCGCATACCGGATGCTGCAAGTTCTTCAAACTCCTCTCCCTTGCCGGTGCGTACTGGCACGGTGATGAGAAGAACGAAATGCTGACCCGCATATACGGAACGGCATTCGGGTCTGAGGAGGAGCTTAAGGAGTATCTCCGCAGGGTCGAAGAAGCCAAGGCGAGGGATCACCGGAAACTGGGAAAAGAGCTCGACCTCTTCAGCGTACACGCGGAAGGCCCCGGATTCCCCTTCTTCCACCCAAAGGGAATGGTCATTATGAACAACCTCATTTCTTTCTGGAGGAAGGAACATACCAAACGCGGATATGTCGAGATCAAGACCCCGATGATCCTCGACAGGTCTCTCTGGCTGCGTTCGGGCCACTGGGATCACTACAAGGAGAACATGTATTTCACAGAGATAGATGAAGCCCCGTTTGCGGTTAAACCGATGAACTGCCCCGGAGGAATACTTGTTTACAACAGCGCGATACGCAGTTACAGGGAACTTCCTCTGCGCATGGCGGAACTGGGCTTTGTACACCGCCATGAGAGGTCGGGGGCCCTCCACGGACTGATGAGGGTGAGGGCATTTACCCAGGATGACGCCCATATCTACTGCACCCCGGAGCAGATCAAGGATGAGATAAAGGCCATCATGGAGCTTGACAGGTATGTCTATCAGGATGTCTTCGGCTTCAAGTACTATGTCGAGCTCTCGACAAGGCCTGAAAACTCCATGGGAGATCCCCATCTCTGGGATATAGCGGAGCAGAGGCTAAAGGAAGCTCTTGAAGAGACCGGGACTGCCTACAAGCTGAACCCGGGCGACGGAGCCTTCTACGGCCCCAAGATAGACTTCCACCTTGAGGACTGCATCGGCCGAACCTGGCAGTGCGGGACGATACAGCTTGACTTCCAGATGCCGGAGAAGTTCGACATGACATACATCGGCAGCGACGGCGCGGAACACCGCCCTGTCATGCTCCACAGGACGGTCCTCGGGAGCCTCGAGAGGTTCATGGGGATACTGATAGAAAACTACGCCGGCGCATTCCCCTACTGGCTGGCGCCTGTGCAGGTAAAGCTGCTTCAGGTAAGTTCGGATTTCGCCGGATACACCGATGAGCTTGCAAAGAAAATTAGGGATGCGGACATCCGGGTCGAGACTGATGCGCGGGATGAGAAACTGGGCAAGAAAATACGCGACGCGCAGATGCAGAAGATCCCGTATATGCTGGTCATAGGGGCCAGGGAGGCCGAAGAGGGCACAGTTGCGGTAAGGGAAAGGTCTAAGGGAGACCTTGGATCCATGACCTTTGAGGGCTTCCTGGAACATCTCAAATCGGAGTTCGATCCGCTTTAAAAACAGATCTTTTTCGATCGGCGATTTGACAATTTGCCAGTCCGATCGACTGTTGTATAATAATTGAACCCAAAGGATCTGTTCTTTGGGCTCAATTTTTATGTTTCAATATATACCTTTTTCAGCTACAGCGATCGAGTATCTATTTTTGTAATGGTCCCGTCGGGTGAATAGTGATAAAGGGAGAGAGACAGAGGAAGAGAGCTGTTCCCCTGCGGAGTGATCACCACAAAAGTCATCGTGGGGAATTTGGGGTTTTGATCGATCCATGTTCCTGAATTGGCATAAATAGTTTTTTGTCCTCTGAGATTTTGAGAAGCAATGATCCTGGGCTCGTGGGTATGCCCGAAAACAACTATCCGCTTATCAGAATCTGGGTTTTTAAAATATTGGACTTCAGCCTGGGCATCAGTTTCGGTTCCGGAACCTGCCTCCATAATGGCTTCTTTCAGCGGTATTTTGACGAAGACCCGGTTGAGTGCCTGTCGTTCATCCCATGTGCCAAGGATCTTTTTATACAACTTAATGTTGATGTATCCTCCGGCTGACAGCTGGTAGGGCATTAAATCGCTTATTGAATAGTTTTCGGTGAAGCCGTCGATGTTTGTTTTTATGATCTTCTCATCAAAGCCCTCGTTTACCGGAAAATCTGTCATTAATCCATACCAGGCTTTCCAGTAAATATACGCAAATATCTGCTCTTCTCCGTAGGAAATTAAGGTCACTTCCGGGATTTTGCCTGCAGCCTCTGGGAATCCTTCAACAACAGAGGTCGTGGCTATTCTTGTAAAGAAATATCCGGGCGGTAATATAGAACCCGGAGCTATATCCCTGTTTGAGATAGGGTCAGGTGCACAGAAAAAATTATAGCGATGTCCGTGCTCCATTATAATTTCAGGATGTCCCTCGGGTGAATAGCTTCCCAGTCCCTGCACATCACGCTGTTGATCGATTCCGGGAAGTATGCTCTCAATGTCCTCTGCAGTTACAGTTAAATCGTGATTACCCGGAATATATGTCACTTTGATCTTCCCGTCGCGGATAATATTATTGAATGCGGTGATCACATGCTTATTGTTTTTTGCAACAACGCGGACAAAGTCATTCTGTGTTTTTCCTTTGAACGTTTCCGTTGAGCTTGGAACAAACCATAGATCTATCAAATCTCCCCCTATTACCAGTTCCTTGATATTTGGGGCTTTTCTGATCTGTTCGAGGAACTTTACGAGAGGTTCCCTGTTCTTATTGATTTCGCTATAGCTGTCGTCTGCTCCAAGATGAATATCACTTATGAATATAATGAGTTTGCGCTCATTATCAATTTCCGAAATGCCTCTGCTGCCAAGTGTGAAAACTTCTTTAAACGAAGCGTCCTCTTTCGCATCTGCTCCATAAGCGGGAGCGTATCCGGGGCGGGAGGGTGAAACTGATAAAATAATAGTCAAAAGCAACAGGACAAATACTTTTTTCATGTGATATTTTCTCCTTTTTCCTTATTAAGTGTGCATGCCCGCCACTATGCGATATTGAGACAGCGGGCCGAAAGTCATCTGCTTTCTGCTGTACACATAAGGTCGATTGCTATTATAATCAAATAGTGACAATAACGGGCTATACAAAGCACAGAGTAAAGTTATATCCGCAATTTTCATCATGAAGTATATTTCTTTGGAGCTGTTAAAAGGCGTTAAAAAATCGTTACTGTTGCGAAAAGCAGGAATATGTGCTAGCATACACAGGTTGATTTATATCAACGGGTTTACAAGCAGAGGGTGCGCCTCTCGCCTGCCGACGCTGCAAGTTGTCAGGTCTACCCGGGAAGAGATTTCCAATGGGCTTGGCGCGTTCTGTGCCGGGCTCATTTTAATTTGAGCAATATATTAACTCAGGAGGTGTAACGCCATAGCAAACAGGGACGACGAGCCCCGCGTGAATTCCGACATTCGGGCAACTGAAATTCTTCTCATCGACGAAGAAAACGCCAAGCGCGGCATAATAAGCACGAAAGAAGCACTCGCAATGGCTGAAGCGGCTGAACTTGACCTGGTGGAGGTAGCTCCCCAGGCGACCCCGCCGGTGTGCAGGATAATGGATTACGGAAAGTATCGTTTCCAGCAGCAGAAGCGCGACAAGGATGCCCGCAAGAAACAGAAAAATCAGGTAGTAAAAGAGATCAAGATGCGCCCCAAGATCGACCAGCATGACTATGATTTCAAGGTAAAGGCGATAAAGACCTTCCTTCTGGCCGGTCATCGTGTTAAGGTCTCTGTCTTCTTCAGGGGAAGAGAAATGGCATTTCTTGACCGCGGCAGAGAAGTACTTAACAAGGTCATGAATGCGATATCCGACTTTGGGAAGATGGAGATGGAACCGAGGATGGAAGGCGCTTACATGAGAATAATGATAGCTCCTGCCGTCCAGGCAGAACCCGTCAAGAAGCCTTCGGCTCCGAAGGAAAACGCAGCGGATAAGCCGGCAAAGAAAGAATCCGCGCCTAAGAAAGCGGAAGCTGCCCCTAAAAAAGAGGAAAAGCAGCCTAAGGCAACAACTGAGGGCGAGTAAGCTTATTTATCCGGCAGCGCCCGAAAGCAGCAGTAAATAACAATACGTGATCGTCTCTGTCACAGAGATATAAAAGCAAGAGGAGGAACTATGCAATGCCCAAGATGAAGACCCACTCCGCAACAAAAAAGCGCTTTAAGATCAGCGGTACAGGCAAGGTCACCTTCAAGAAGAGCGGCCGTTCACACCTTCTTTCTTCAAAGAACTCAAAACGGCTCCGTTCACTTAGGAAAAAGGGTATCCTGCCGGCAGCGGTAGAGGCTCACATAAAGAAAGTTATGCCCTACGCATGAGGCCGGGGCTCTTTTAACGAGAAATAATACTGAGGAGTGACATTCAATGCGAGTAAAGGGATCAAGCGCAAGCCGCAATAAACTTAAAAAACTATACAGCATCACAAAGGGATTCTGGGGACGCAAAAAGAACGTATACCGCAGGGCACGTGAAGCTTATCTGCATGCTCTTACAAGCGCTTTTTCCGGGCGTAAGCTCAAAAAGCGTGATTTCAGGAAGCTCTGGATCATGCGTATAAACGCAGCTGCCCGTGCGAACGGTATTGCCTACAGTGCGCTTATCAACGGACTGAAGAAGGCTGAGATCAACATCAACCGCAAGATGCTTGCTGACCTTGCGGTGAACGACATGCCTGCATTCTCGAAACTTGTTGAAAAGGCCCAGTCAGCACTGAAATCATAAGTTTCCGCAGTGCGGTAAATTGAAGGTACATACTTCCTATAAAGTTGAGCAAGTGATAGTTTTAGGGTTCCTGCTGGTCATACTGGCAGGAGCCCTTATGCTATGGTCTTCCGGCAGGTATCTCTGCAACATGCCTATAGGGATAGCCGACGCCCTTTTCATGTCTGCGTCTGCGGTATGCGTGACCGGCCTCGCTACTGTTGATCCGGCCACACAGATGGGCATGGCATCGCAGCTTATATTGCTTGCGCTCATCCAGACAGGAGGTCTTGGCTTCATGACTGCCGTTATGATGCTTGGGATCGCGGTAGGCAGAAGGATGGGCATCAAGAGCAGGATCTTCTTCCTGGGAGGTTTCGGTCTTGAGGGAGTGAGCGGAGCTGTCAGGCTTCTCAAAGCTGTCGCAAAATTCACCTTTGCTTCGGAATTTGTGGGAGCAGTCGTCCTTTACTGGGGATTTGCCCGTCATGGGCTGCCTGCAGGGAGATCTGCCTATAATGCAGTTTTCCATTCTGTGAGCGCATTCTGCAACGCCGGTTTTTCAACGGTCCCGGGAGGACTCAACGACTTTTCTCTTTCCGTCATAGTGCCATCGGCAGTGATGGTGCTCATAATACTGGGAGGTATCGGATTCCCCGTTTTTATGAACTGCCTTGAAGCAATTAAGAATAAAGGGAGAATATCGCATTATTCCAGACTTGTTCTATTTATTACTTTCTGGCTGATAACTGCTGGGGCGCTGATGTTCATGGTTTCAGAGTGGGATCGCGGCTTTGCCGGGCTCCCGGACCGGGCGAAGGTACTGAACGCTTTCTTTGCAAGCGTTACCACTAGGACTGCCGGTTTCGATACGATCAAACCGTATTCATTTTCCGGACTGGGCAAGGTGCTGATGATAGCACTGATGGTGATAGGGGCTTCTCCGGCATCAACGGGAGGCGGCATCAAGACGACCACGCTTGGAGTGCTTGCCGTATCCGCTTGGAACGAAATACTCGGAAGAGATGAAAATGTTTTCTGGCACAGGAAGGTCGGCTATTCGACAGTGAGAAGGGCTCTTGCTCTTGCATTTTTGTACGTTCTTACTTTCTTTGTCGGCGCGGTGATCCTTTCTATGACCGAAGACTTCCCGTTTGAAGAACTGCTCTTTGAAGCTGTATCGGCAATAGGTACGGTAGGACTCAGCCTCGGCATTACACCGGAACTCTCGGTTGCTGGTAAAATGGTACTCGTGGTCCTCATGTTCTGGGGCAGGGTGGGTATACTTTCTTTCTTTGCCACACTGATCAGAGAGGAAAAAAAAGTGGAGATACGCTACACTGAGGTAAACATCCCCATTGGATAAAGTTCCTTCTGAGGAGGGAAAAAGATGAGCAAAGAGAAAAAGAGCTTTCTTATAGTCGGACTGGGACGTTTCGGGAGTTCACTGTGCGAAAAGTTGGTAGGGCTGGGGCAGAGTGTCATAGGCGTTGATCAGCTGGCCGGACCTGTATCCGAGATGTCTGACAAGATCGATGTGGCGGCGCAGCTTGATGTAACAGACGAGAGCGCACTGACAAAGATCGGCGCGAAAGAGGTAGACATCGCCATAGTAACGATCGGTTCGAGTCTCGAGAACAGCGTACTGTGCACATCCATCCTCGTCGACCTGCAGGTCCCGCTCGTAGTGGCAAGAGCAAACACCGCGCTTCACGCAAAGATACTTGCCAGAGTGGGTGCTCACAGGATAGTATTTCCTGAGTGGGATATGGGGCATAAAATAGCAGAAAATCTTGTCTATCCATGGTACTCAGGATTTTCCAAGATAGACGGAGGCGATTTCTGCTTCGGAAAGATGAGGCCGCTCCCCGAGATGATAGGGAGAACGATCGCAGAGCTGAAATTTTCACAGCGCTATAAAGTTATCGTGATACTGATCGAACATGAAGGCAAACAGGAATCACCTTCTCCGACCAGGGCTTTCCTGGAAACAGACGGTATTTGGGTAATGGGGCACAGGTCGGACATGGACAGACTACTGAATAAAAGCAGTTTGGACGGGATATGATCATTGCACATGCCGGATCCTTTAAAGCTGCATACAATGGGGGAATAAGAAAGTGTTTGAGGAACTGAAGGAAGAGGGAATGCAAAAGCTGGCTGAGTCCGGACTTCTTGAGAAGCTTGATAAGCTCAGGAAAGCAGGTATGGATAAGATATCCGAGACATCACTGCCTCAGGATCTCCAGACAGTGCGGGCCAACCTGTTGGGACGCAAGGGCGAAGTGACCGAGGTCTTAAAAAGCGTCGGGCAGGCTGCGCCTGAGCTGAGGAAAGTTCTCGGACAGGCGGCAAATGAGGTCAAAGAGATACTGACCCAGGCGATCGAACAGAGGAACGAAGAACTTATAAACTGCGCCTCATGTTTCGAGGGTGAAGCGGACATAACGCTTCCCGGCGTAAATTTTACAGCCGGGGGTCTTCATCCTATTACACAGATGTGCTATGACCTGAATGACGCATTCCGCTCACTGGGTTTTGAGGTCTTTTCGGAACCTGAGATAACCAGTGAGCTTTATGCCTTTGACAACCTCAATTTTGCACCCGAACACCCCGCCCGTGAGAGCATGGACACATACTGGCTGAAGGGGCACGACGAGGAGAGGGGCGCCAGGCGCCTATGCCTCAGGCCGCACCTGACGGGAGCCAGCGTACGCTACCTGCAGGAACACGGGGCTCCTGCCCGCTTTGTATATCCGGGAAGGGTATACAGGAACGAAACGACCGACGCAAGACATGAAAGGGCCTTCTTCCAATATGAGGCTCTGATAGTAGACAAAGATTTCTCATTCGCTTCCGGCAAGGTGCTTGTCAAAACTATCCTTGACAAGATATTCGGCAGAGACGTTGAGGTCAGGATGAGGGTCGGCTTCTTCCCCTTTGTTGAACCTGGTTTTGAAATAGATATGCGCTGTCTCGTATGCGGCGGAGAGGGCTGCAAAGTCTGCAAGCACGTAGGGTGGATCGAGGTAATGCCGGGGGGCACTCCGCACCCGAACGTCCTGAAGGCTGCGGGCCTGGATCCGGCTGTCTGGTCCGGCTTTTACATCAACATTGGGTTGGACAGGCTCGTAATGATGAGATACGGTGTGGACGACGTGCGCCTCTTCCACAGCGCCGACCTTCGCTTCCTCGATCAGTTCAAATAGGAGATAAATAAGATGAAACTTTCACTAAACTGGATAAAAAAATATGTCGACCTTCCCGAAGATCTCACGATGGAGAAACTCTCCTACGACCTTACGATGTGCACCGTTGAAGTCGAGGACGCGGCCGACCTTTCGGAGAGCCTCGCAGGGCTTGTCGTTGGAAAGATAATTACGGTGGAACCGCACCCCGATGCTGACAAGCTTAGGATATGCACGGTGGATGTCGGGGACATGGCGCCGAGCACGATAGTGTGCGGAGGCATCAACCTGGCACCCGGACAGCTTACCGTAGTAGCAAAACCTGGTGCGATGGTGCGCTGGCACGGGGTGGGCGATCCCGTCGAGATAAAACCGGCCAAGCTCAGGGGAATTATGAGTTACGGGATGATATGCTCCTCAGGAGAGATAGGCCTGGGAGAACTCTTCCCGACATTCCGCGAAGCGGAGATCATGGACATTACCTTTCTTGACGCCGGACCCGGAAGTCCCGTCGCGGAGGCTCTGGGGCTGAATGACATCATACTTGAGATAGACAACAAGTCACTGACAAACAGGCCCGACCTTTGGGGACACTATGGCATGGCCCGTGAACTCGCCGCAATTTACGACCGAAAACTCAAACCCCTTGAAATCGGAGGCATGCCGGAGAAGTTCGGCGATCTGGGGATAGTTATAGAAGATCCTGAAAGGTGTCCCCGCTATGCGGCGGTCACATTCAAAAAGATCAAAAATGTCCCGTCCCCATTCGAACTCAAAAGCATGATCTGGCGCGTTGGTATGAGACCGATCAACCTTCCTGTTGACATAACGAACTATGTGATGTTGGCCACAGGACAGCCTACGCACGGATTTGACAAAAATCATATCAAGGGCAATATCCATATCAGGACCGCAAAAGCAGGAGAGAAACTCGAACTGCTTGACGGAGAGACCCTCGACCTGACGACCTCCGACCTTGTCATCGCCGATGAGAAAAATCCGGTTGCCCTTGCAGGCATAATGGGAGGTAAACTGGACTCGATCCTCGAAGATACCACTGAAATAATACTGGAGATAGCCAACTTTACAGCAATGGGAGTAAGGCGTACCGCTCAGAGATTTGACATCCGGACCGAAGCTTCCTCCCGTTTTGAAAAGAGCGTTGAACCCCAGCGTGTTGATGGCGCTATATCAGTAGCTTTGAATATGTTCAAAGAATATTTCCCTGATTCGGAGATAGCTGGATTCGTCGATTCTTATCCGCTGCCCCTTAAAAACTCGGAAGTTGAAGTACCGCTCTCCTTCCTTTCAAGAAGGCTCGGCAAGGAACTGACTGCGGAAGAAGTTATAAGGATACTGGACAACCTCGGTTTCAAAACAGAGGAGAAGGACGGAATGCTCCACGTAACGGCCCCCTCATGGAGGTCTACGGGTGACATCTCGCTTCCGGACGACATACTTGAAGAGGTCGCAAGGCTGATGGGTTACGAAAATTTTGATTTCATCCCTCCAAAGGTCATTCTCGAAAAGCCGGTAAACCAGAGAAATGCCGACATGGAGAGAGCGGTCAGGGAATACCTTGCATTCAGGTGCGGCATGCAGGAGATCTTTACCTATCCCTGGATAGAGGACGAATATATTGAGGCATCATGTGCTGATACCGAAGAGATGCTCTGTCTCAGTACACCTCCCTCTCCCGATGAGAGCAGGCTTCGTTCAACTCTTGTGCCGGGCATGATAAAGGCTGTATTCACGAACCTCAGGTATTTTGAAAGTTTCCGTATTTTTGAGCTTACACAGGTCTTTGCCGATAAGGACTACCACAGCATCAACGATCCGTCAGAGAAGCTTCCGGGGATAGCGAGGCATCTCGGCGGAGCCTTTGTGGGAACAGATCCCAGGCTTCTCTTCAGGGAGGCAAAAGGTGTACTGGAACACATGCACAGGGCGGTCCATATGGAGCCTCTCGGTTTTGCCAGGGTAAGCAAGCCTCTGTGGGCTGACGACAAGCTTTGGCTCAATGTTACTTATAAAGGCGAGCCGATAGGCTGCATAGGCCTTCTTTCGCTTAAATCTGCCCGCAAGGCCGGAATAAAGAGAAGCATGACGGTCATATCAGAGATCGACGTTGAAAGTCTCGTCCCGCTGGCATCAAGACAGAACAGGTATTCGCGGCTTCCGGAATATCCGTGCGTAGATTTCGACCTTTCGGTAGTTTTCGATGAAAAAGTAACATGGGCGGATATCTACGAAACAGCCGTCAAGGTCGAACTGGTGAAAGAAGTGCGGTTTGTCGACGAATATCGCGGCCCGCAGGCAGGAGAAGGGAAGAAATCAGTATCGTTCCGCACAAGGATAGGTTCTGACGAAGGTACCCTGACATCTGAAAAGATAGACATGATAACGAAGCAGATGATGAAGAAGATGTCAAAGAAGTTTGGCGGAGAGGTCCGCGGAGTCTAAAGCTCTGGTAAAATAAGGGAAGAACGATTGGGAGGTGCCGGTATGATAGAACAGTTTGAAAAGCTTGAAGCGGCAATAGCAGGCCTTGAAGCGGGCATAGAAGAAATGAAAAAAGAAAACGAGAGGCTGAAAAAGGAAGCCCATGAGCTCAGAGGCGTCATAGACGACAGAGATCTGGAGATACTTCAGCTCCAGGAAGACCTGCAAAAGAGATCAGCAGCATACGATACAGAAAAAAATGAAATCGAACACAAACTGGAGGGACTTCTTGGCAGGGTCTCTTCCATGGCTGCGGGAAAGAGCGAAGCACAATAGAGCCAAATCCGGATAAAGGAGTTTTTTGCTATGGACGAAGCGCCTGAGATCAGAAACCTTGGTGAAGGAAGATACTCTTTCCTTGTCGGGAGACAGAGATATACTCTTACTACCGCACTCGACGAGGAGCGCTTCGTCCGTATCGTTACCGCGATCCGGGACCTGGTGAGCTCCTTCCCCCCGACGCTTTCGCAGGAGGAAAGGCTGTTCCTTGCACTTATGTCTTTTTCTCATGAACTTGACGACATTAAATGCAGGATCGATTCGATCAGCGAAACGCTTAAAGAAAGCGGGTCTGATAGTTGAACCTTGTTGGCTGGCACATGATAGACTTCATTTTCATCATCCTTGGCTGCTATTTTGTGATCCGCGGCTGCTTCAGAGGTTTTGTCGGGGAGATATTGACCCTTGCAGGTTTTTTCTGCTCTCTTTATGTCTCCTTCAAGTTCTCCGGTAAATTTGGAGGTTTCATTAATGCCTTTCTTGGCATAAACGAATCGGTGTCCCAGCTCATAGCAATAATCCTTGTTTGGTTGATCATAGCTCTTGTCGTCGCCTTCATCCGCAAAGTCATGAAGGGACTTCTCTCTGCGATAAGCCTGAGCGGCTTTGACAGGGTGCTCGGCATATTCTCCGGCCTTCTCAAAACCTTTATAGCAGTCTATGTCGTACTCATAGGGGGACTTCTGCTTGCTCCCGTAGTCGAACCGACATGGATGACCCAAAGCGACATAATCCGTTATGCGGGAAGACAGTGGCCTGAGGTAAAGCAGATACTTCTTGATTTTGACATACTCCCCAATGCAGGGTCACTGCCCGAGGGGACGCTCGAGCAGATACTCAGGCCATACAGGACCGGCGAATCAGGGCCTGAGGGCTATGTCCCCAACAGCGGCAGAACTTCGATAGGAACCAACTTACGGAAACAGGAACAAACTTCATGATCGCAGAAAGTTCATCATACAGCAGCCTTGAGATAAAAAAGATAATCCCCCTGATATCAAAATACTGCAGGAGCGAAATAGGCGAGGAAGCTGCCTTATCGGCGGTGCCTGCCCAAAATCCCGATGAACTCAAAACGAGACACGAACTTTTTCTGTCAATAGAGGATTACAGGGAGAGAAAGGGTGAGCTGCCGTGGCAGAACGGGCTCGCCCCCGTCTCACCCATGCTTGCCGAAGCGGACGAAACAGGCCTCCTCACAGGGGAAGAGCTCCTTAAGATACGTCACCTGATCAAGCTTTCCATGAAGCTAAAAGATGTACTCGGTTCGGAGAAGGAAAAATACCCGGTATTTTCATTGATGACCAGGGATATAAGGGATTTCACCGATGAACTGGAAAGACTCTCCGTCATAGATGACGACGGAAGGCTTTACGATTCTGCGTCCGAAAAGCTCAAAACAGTCAGGGAGAAGATAAAGGAACTTAGGGAGACCATACGAAGAAAAGGGCACGCACTTATCAACGATCCTTCGATATCGGGGATGCTCCAGGAGAGGGTCATGACGATAAGGAACGGGAGGTATACATTTCTTGTCCGCCCCGATGCGCTTAGCATCTTCCCCGGTTCCGTGGTAGACCGTTCTGTGTCCGGCAACAGCGTATACATGGAGCCGAACTCGATGATCAGGCTCAACAACGAATTCACATCCTGCAGAAACTCGGAGATATATGAGGAACAGAGGATATTGCGCGAACTGACCTCAAGGATCCAAAAAAAGACAAAAGGGATACTGGATGCAGAAAAAATAATTGGCACCATAGATCTCTTCTATGCGCTTTCGGAAAAAAAGCGTCTGGACAGGTGGACGATGCCTGAGTTGTCTTCGAAGGCCATATTCAGCTTCAAAAAGGCCCGTCACCCCCTTCTCTTTGATAAGGCAGTGCCCATCGACATCGGGTGCGGCGACAAATACAGAATACTTGTTATCACGGGACCCAACACGGGCGGCAAGACCGTTGCCCTTAAGACAGCCGGTGTATGTGCGATCCTTGGATGGATGGGATTTCCGATACCTGCTGCCGAGGGATCGGTCCTTGGTGTGATCGGTGAGCTCTTCGCGGATATTGGCGATGAACAGAGCATTGAACAGAGTCTATCCACCTTCAGCGCCCATGTGAAGCATGTGACCGAGATACTGGACAGAGTCGGATCCGATTCCCTTGTCCTGCTTGACGAACTTGGAGCCGGTACTGACCCGGAGGAGGGAGCCGCGCTGGGGATAGCGATCCTTGACTGGCTAAGGGAGAAAAAAGCTCTTGTCCTTGCCACGACCCACCACAACCCGATAAAACGCTTTGCACTCGCAACGGCCTCAATAGAGACCGCGAGCGTTGAGTTTGACATTGCGACCCTCTCTCCGACTTACAAAATACTCACCGGCATCCCGGGAAGGAGCAACGCCCTTCTCATAGCGGGCAAGCTCGGGATGCCCCGTGAAGTAATAAAAAGGGCTGAGCAGGCCATAAGCGGCAAGGAAATATCAATGGAAGACCTCATTGCGGAGCTTCACGGAAAACGTTCAAAGCTTGAAAAAGAGAGCACCGAGGTCGAGAACTCGCTCAGGAAACTTGAAAAACTGAAAAAGGATTATGAGGAGAGGGTCAGGGAGATCGAGGAAAAACGGGATGCCCTTATAGCAAAGGCTGACAAAAAAGCCCTCAGCATAGTCAAAAACGCAGAGGAATCGGCGAGGGCTCTCATCAAGAACCTTGGATCCGCAGAGGCGGAGTCGGCCGCAAGGCGCGAACTCGAAAAGAAGAGAAGCCACTTCCACAAGATAGAGAAGTCTGTCGTCGAAAGGGAAGAGAAAAAGATCACCCAGCAGTCTGTGGCGGCCAAAAAGGAGACCCTCAAACCGGGAGATGCCGTCAGGATAATCGGGACAAAAGGCGTTGCCTCTGTTCTGGAGATCAGGGGCAAAAAGGTCCTTGTCCAGGCCGGCGCAGCACAGGTGGAGGTCCCTCTGACCAAACTCAGCATTGTTCCGGAGAAGGAGATCCCTCAGGCAGCTCCGTCGGTACAGGTCAAGGTCTCCCGCCCGGTCGGAGTTCCAAGCGAGATAATGGTAAGGGGCATGACGATAGACGAAGCGATACCATTGGTCGAGCAATACCTTGACCAGGCCTACAGGGCAGGATATGATTCGGTAGCGGTCATCCACGGCCGCGGCGAGGGCATATTGAGAAGAGAAGTACAGGAACTCTGCAAAAGGATCCCATACGTGATCGAGCACAACCTCGGCGGCCCCCGTGAGGGGGGGTATGGGGTTACGATCGTTCGCTTCCGCAAATAGGCAATTGGGGCATCTCGCGGCGCTGACTTAGCAACATGCGATGCTCCTTCACCTCAACGTATGGGTATACGCCTCGGTTCGGAGCATCACAAGTTGCGTCGTCATCACTCGCGATCTGCCCCAATTGCGATATTGGTACTATCGTAAAACCTTAAAAGCGCGGCGCTGACTTAGAAAGGTTGGCGGCGAGGTCGTCCGCCGGAGAATTTGCGAGGAATGCACTCGCGGTGAATTTGCAGCTGAGAAACGCTGCGGAGAATTTGCAACGCTTTGCGATGCTCGCATTGCGGGGAATTTGCCGAGAGAGCCATCCGGCGGTAAATCAAAGTCTCTTTAACCGTCTTCCCCGAGTGCCTCAATCGTGAAAGGGTCTTTGGATCCTTGCTATGACTGGCTTTTTAGGCCCTAAACCCAAAGCCGCTGGATTCCCGTATAGAAGCATCCGGGAAAGACGGAAAGCTGGCCCAATGCAGGCAGCGACGGTGCTTTTGAACCTCCGCGGCCCTTGGCCGCAATTCCCCGCCCTTTGACCCCTACGACTGCTCGCCCATTGTTTGCGCCGGGCTTTTCCCGGCTGCCCTCATGACTGCCTCTCCGGCCCTTATTGAACTAAAACAATTTTAATTCTAAATAAATTCTTGCAAGTGGTGATATAATCACATACGATTAATAAAACCGCGCGTTTTTCGTGCGGATAAAAGAGAAAAGGAGATGTGCTGTGATGAGGGGCAGGTATAAAATAATATTTCTTGTAACGGCACTTATAGCCGCTATTGCTGTCTTCATCATATATGGGGCTTTTGAGAAATATTTTAATGATGTCTACAAGCACAACACGGAACTCTCGATACTTGAGTCAAAAAAGGATTTCCTCAAATTTACTGTAGAAAACCAGATCATCCGCATCGAAGAAGAAATAGCCTATCAAGAGAGCCTCTTTAAAGATCTTAAAGACGAACTCTCACTTATTCTTGATACCCTCCCTCCGGCGAACAGCACAGAGCTGATAAACTTCTGCAGAAGATATGCGGAAAAGGGAGTCCATGAAGGTGTATTGACATTTGTAGTATGGGACAAAAAAACATCAAAGACCCTCTATGACCCTGAGGGACTGATAAAAGGGAAAAACGCGGCAGCAGAGATCGAGAAGGCAAAGGAAATGTTCCCCGTCTACGGAATAAAAGAATTTGCCGGTTCAGCACTTTTTTATGGTGTGAAAGCCGATGTGATAGATCAGAAGGTCAAGAAAAAGATAGCAGCGGAGATACACAACTCAAAGTTTCCGCTTGATTCCTACATATGGGTGAATGAGGTCGTCAACTACGAAGGCGGGGACGACTATGCGATAAGGAGAGTGCACCCGAACCTCAAAGAGACGGAGGGAATGTACCTATCCACCGAAATGAAGGACATAATGGGCGCCCGGCCTTATCTGAAAGAACTTGAAGGTGTCAAAAAAGACGGAGAGATCTTCTTTACCTATCACTTTAAGAAGAAAACCGAGGACAGGATAGCCGAAAAGCTCACTTACGCCAAACTCTACAAGAGATACAACTGGATAATTGCCTTCGGGATGCATCAGGAGGACATGGCAGCATATGTACGGAGGGCAGAAGAGGCAAGCGAAGGCATCATAACAAAGCTTGCCCTTGTAATAGCCGGAATGATAGCCGCCCTGATTTTTGCAAGCCATGCGGCTGTAGTCTGTCTTGAAAACAGATATCACATGCGAAGGAAAAAGGAGTTCGAAGATGCGGTAAGCATCGATACAACAACAGGGGCCCTGACTAGGAGGACCGCAGAGCAATTCCTGGCAGAGGAACTTGACCGGTTTGGCCGGGGCGGTTCAGAGACTGCCTTCATTATGGTGGACATGGACAACCTCAAAACAATAAACGACACATATGGTCACGATGTCGGGGACGAAATACTCAAAAATACAATTGAAGCTTTAAGATCCCAGATCCGTTACGAAGATAAGATCTTCCGCTGGGGCGGGGATGAATTTGTCATAGCCTGCCGCGGTCTGAAAAGCGAGAGCGTAGGATTTATCTGTGAGAGATGGGTCAAAGTTGTTGAAGAGAGCGGGATAGACCACGAGGGCAACAGAATAAGCACGACCGTGTCGATGGGCATTTCCTACTTCAGGCCCGACGATAAGGAGAGCACCGATGTCATCGCCCGTGCCGACGAAGCTTTGTATAGGGCGAAGCGCGGAGGTAGGAATAGGGTCGAGCTCTCCCTCTAACAGCAATTGGGATTTATAGCGGTGCTGACTTAGCAACACTCGCGGAGCCTTCCTTCGACGTATGATGATACTTTGGCGAAGTGCGACATAGAAATGCCGCGCGAAGCTGCGACCTTAAAATGTTTCTGGAAGCGCTTGCGAACGGTTGTAAAAGCGGTCAAACGATCGTCAAACGTTGTCAAACAATAGTCAAACGGTCGTTACTGCCAATGAAAAACCCACATTCACGTCGTCCCCGAATGCCTGTATCGGGGATCCAGTGTCTTCTGTTTAAGGTCTGATTAACACATCAATAGCCTAAAACCAAAGCCACTGGTTTCACCGTTCAGAAGCGTCCGGGGACGACGGTAATTTAGAACCTCCGCGGCCTTTGGCCGCAATTCTCTGCGAAGCGAAGCGAGAAAATTCTCCGCCTGACGGAGTCAGGCAAATTCCCCGCGACCTTTGGTCGCAAATTATCCGGCGGATGCAGTCTCCGCCTGCTCTTACGACTGCTTAGCAACCGCTTGCCAACTGCTTGCCTATTGCTTGCCGGCGGGTGCTTTTCCCGCCCGCCTTCGGCTTCTGTCAATAACTTGTGAAAATTTCACCTTTTTGGGGGGTAAATTATCGTTTGAAAATTTCACCCCCCCTCTTTTTTTAAGCAGCCTTTGCGTTTTTAAAGAAATACTCCTGCATGAGTTTTTTCGTC